>TARA_R100000306_G_scaffold260_3_pt1 | contig 78029 bp, 84 predicted proteins | sample TARA_R100000306 | Tara Oceans TARA_R100000306 (sample SAMEA2620824) | marine metagenome | biome: marine biome (ENVO:00000447); feature: mesopelagic zone (ENVO:00000213); material: "saline water (ENVO:00002010), including plankton (ENVO:xxxxxxxx)" | depth 1000 m | reverse complement strand
TTTTTTTATCGTATGTAGAATTAGCTTTACAGAATAAAGAATTGTGCAACTAATCATTCGGTATTTACTGTTTTAAACACGATTTAACTACTTATAAATCAGTGATAAAACAATAAGGACTTGCGTTTTATAGTGTCTTTTAAATATTACTGCAAACGTTGACAAACTTGTTATTCTTAATTTCGAAAGCGTTTATTAGCTTCTCGTTCCAATGCCTCACGATGATCTGGATGTGCTATTGTAATGAGCGCCTTGGCTCGTTGTTCCAATCCTTTTCCAAAAAGGTTTACTACACCATATTCTGTTGCTACATAGTGAACGTGCGCCCGGGTGGTGGTTACACTGGCTCCTTCTTTTAAAAATGGCGTTATTTTTGAAATCCCCTTATTGGTTACCGAAGGCATTGCAATAATTGGTTTTCCTCCTGGAGAAAGTGAAGCCCCACGAATGAAATCCATTTGGCCTCCTACGCCAGAATATTGATACGTACCTATGGAATCGGCACACACTTGACCAGTTAAATCAATTTCAATAGCACTGTTTATAGCTGTCACTTTTGGGTTTTGTCTAATAATTGCGGTATCGTTTGTGTATCCAGCTTCTTTAAAGTGAACCACAGGGTTATCATCAATAAAATCGTACAACTTTTGCGTACCCATCGCAAAACAGGTAACGATCTTGCCTGTTTTTATTTCCTTGTTTTCTCCAGTAATAATACCTTTTTCAACTAAAGGTAAAATACCATCACTAAACATTTCAGTGTGGATACCCAATCGCTTATGGTTCGTTAAATTATTCAATACCGCATTGGGGATGTTACCAATACCCATTTGTAACGTTGCACCATCTTCTACTAGGCCAGCTACATTTTTTCCGATAATTGCCTCTACTTCTGTTGGGGTTTCAATTATAGATGCGTGTATAGGTTCATCTACTTCAATCGCTAAGTCTATGTTTTTTATATGTATGATCCCGTCACCATGGGTCCTCGGAACTTTTGGGTTAACCTGCGCCACAACTTTTTTGGCCGTTAGGATGGCCGGCAACGTGATATCGACCGAAGCTCCCAACGAACAGTACCCGTGCCTATCAGGAGGGGAAACCTGAATAAAAGCTACATCCAATGGTAAAATATTACGCCTAAACAACCAGTGTATCTCACTTAAAAATACAGGAACATAATCGCCGTAAGGGCTGTGAACACCTTTACGAACGTTGCCACCCACAAAAAAAGTGTTCAATTGAAAGGATTCGTTATAGGGTTCTTCCAAATATTTTGCTTCGCCGTGCGTATGAATTTGAACTATTTCTACATTTTTTAATTCCGAATGCCTTTCACACAAGCTGTCAATTAATACATTTGGAGTCATGGCTGCGCCTTGAAAAAATACGCGATCTCCAGATTGTACGGCTGAAACAGCTTCTTGTGGATTTACTATTTTTAAATTTTTATGATTCATTTTAGTTTCTTTTTTTAGAATGCAAAGGTGTAAAGCCCTTAAATTTTTTGAAATGATTTTTATCATATCAAAAAACCACCTATACTTTTAAATTGTGGTATAATTTTACTTTCTTTAATATAATGATTTCATTTAAAAAACACGTCCATATTGCATTGGGTTATTTTGTGCTAATTGCTATTATGGGGGTGGTCTTAAGGCTTTTCGCGGTAACCGATCTTCCTTTTAAATACCGCTACATTGTCCATAGCCATTCGCATATTGCCTTACTGGGGTGGGTTTATACTGGATTGACCACAATTTTATATTATCTGTATTTAAGGAAAAGTGGGATCTCAAAAAAATATACTTATCTATTTTGGGGTACGCAAGCAACAATTTTAGGAATGTTATTTTCATTTCCATTTACGGGTTATGCCTTGTTTGCCATAATTTTTTCCACGTTGTTTTTAATCGCTTCTTATGTGTTCGTTTTCTTTTTTCTGAAGCATACCCCTGAAAATTTAAAGTCGCTTCATTCTTACAAACTAATGCGGACAGCCGTTTGGTTTATGGTATTCTCTAGTATTGGTCCTTGGGCTCTTGGAATCATTATGAGCACCTTAGGAAACTCTTCGCCTTGGTACCGAAACGCAATCTATTTCTACCTGCATTTTCAATATAATGGTTGGTTTTTGGTGGCTTTGTGTGGAGTTTTAATACGCATATTTGAACAGAATGGTATTACCCTCTCCCAAAAGAACTTTGAGCGCTTTTATTATTTATTGAATGCAGGTGTAGTATTGACCTTTTTTATTTCCATTTTATGGATGCAGCCACATTGGTTGTTTTACATGTTAGCAATTACAGGTGCTATATTACAAATAGGTGCTTTTTCCATTCTCTTCGGAAAAATATTATGGGAACGCTCTGTTTTACAAAAGCACATACCTAAACAAACTGGCATTATTTTAAAATTTGCCGGGTTTTGTCTTGCTGTTAAATTAACAACACAATTAATGGGCTCTTTCCCTCAAACAGCCGAAATAATTTCTGGAAATATGGATTACGTAATTAGTTACCTACATTGGGTGTTTATTGGGCTTATTAGTGCTGCATTGGCTGCTTTTTTACACTATTTTAAATGGGTTTTTCTTTCAAATACAGCCATGATTTTATACATAATAGGTTTTCTATTAACCGAATCCCTAATATTTTACCGTGGTAGTATGAATGTTTTCAATCTCCCGGCATTACCGGATATTTCCTTCTGGTTAACCATGGCGAGTGTCTTGTTACTGTTAGCCATTGCTTGGCTTTTCATGTATCAGCTTAAAAAAAGGGCTTAAACAATCTCTTCTTCAGGGCACAGGGTTTTAATAATATTGGCCAATTCGTTTACAATAGATTCTCCTTTGTCCTTATTATACCAAACTTGTAATTGCTTTTTAAAATAATCGTCCAATTGTCCATGTTCAGTTTTATAATCAATAACCAATTTTGTTGCAGCTTGCGAACGTGGACCCCAATGAGCTAATACCTCAAATTGATCATTTAAAATAACTAATTTTGGTATACTTTTAGAGCCATTGGTAAGGAACTGATCCATTAACTCAGGGTGTTCGTCACGAAATACAATTTTCAAATCTATATTTTCTGAAAGTTGTGCTATTTTATTTACAAATGGAAGTGTTTGTGCCGCATCGCCACACCAAGGCTCACTTATTACTAGCCACGTTTGCTTATCGCAAGTATTTTTAAACCGTTGTTGAAATGTTTCGTTAATAGTCCCTGTTTTATCTAAGCGTTTGCTTCTACTTAAATTTAACTTGGTGTAGTTAATTTTTTCTTCGGAAGGTTCTCCTGTTGTTCTACCTTCTGCCACTAATTGTTTGAACAAAAGGTTGTATTCACTGTAGGACATACCAGATAATGTGGCATTTTTTAAAACTTCTTTCATATCAATTCTTTTTTAGTATTGTTTTCTAATTGGGCGTTATAATAAACACCCTTGTTTTCTTTTCTTAATAAGGATTGCCCAACGATTAATTGTGCAACGGTCAACATATTTCTATATTCACAAAGGCCAGTACTTTTAGTGTTAGAAGTATAAGCAATTTCAACTTCTTCTGCCAATTGATCGAGTTGTTTTTCTGCTTTCTGTAATTCAGTATCCGTACGAACAATACCGGCGAAATTAGACATTAGTTCTTGTATCTTTTTGGGCTCGGGCTTGAACTCGCTACAATAGGCCATCGCCATTTGTTCTTTTTCAATAATGCTTTCAAAAGAAACAAAATGTTTTTTTAATGGCAGCGAATTTACATGATAATCAAAAATACTGTGGGCAAATACCAAGGCTTCCAAAAGCGAATTGGACGCCAACCTATTGGCACCGTGCAGTCCTGTAAACGAACATTCCCCGCAAGCAAACAGGTTTTCAATGGTGGTTTGTCCAAAAGTATCGACATCAATCCCACCACAAAGGTAATGCGCGGCAGGCACCACGGGAATCCAGTCTTTTGCAATATCGTAACCGCTGCCCAAGCAGGTGCTATAAATGTTAGGGAATTTTGTTTTGAAATGTTCCGCAGCTAAGTGCCTGGCGTCTAAATAAACACAGGTATCACCGTGTTTTAGCATTTCTGAATGAATGGCCCTTGAAACAATATCTCTGGAAGCGAGTTCGCCCCTACTGTCGTAATCGAGCATAAAGCGCTCTCCTTTTGAGTTTCGCAAAAAGGCACCAAACCCACGAACCGCTTCCGATATTAAGAAAGAGGTTCCCTTATTTTTTCCGTGCAAGGCCGTAGGATGAAATTGAATGAATTCCATACCGCTAACCTTTGCTTTCGCACGATGCGCCATCGCTATCCCGTCGCCTGTTGCGGTATTGGGATTTGTAGTGTGGGCGTAAACCTGTCCAATACCACCAGTCGCGAGGGTTGTAGTATCTGCCTCAAGGGCAAGTAGCGTTCCGGTTAATTGGTTCAATAAATAAGCGCCACGGCAAGTAGATGTGTTTTCAGCGGTGCTGTTTTGAAGATTTTGGACAATTAAATCGACCGCAAAAAAGTTGGTCAATAGCTCGATATTTTTTAATTGGTGCACTTGGAGGGTCAAGGCTCGTAAAACTTCACGTCCAGTGGTATCTTTGTGATGAACGATCCTGTTTTCGGAATGCCCCCCTTCCTTATTCAGAAGAGGGCTCTGTTGCGTGTCCATATCAAATTGGGCGCCCCATTGCATAAGTTCTCGTAATCTTTTCGGCCCTTCGATGATTACCTTCTCTACTATTTCAGGCTTGCACAGGCCATCGCCTGCCCTTAAGGTATCGTCAATATGTTTTTGAAAACAGTCTTTTTCTTCGTTTAAAACGGCCGCTATGCCACCTTGGGCATAACAAGTGTTCGATTGACCAGCTTTTGTAACGATTGCAATCGTTTTTTTGGGGAACCGCTTTGCCAACTTTATCGCCAAGGTCAAGCCTGCAATTCCAGAACCGATAGTAAGGAAGTTGGTTTTTTTCATATTATTTCGAAAGTTTAAGCATTCGCTCTATGGGCAAGATGGCCTTTTTTCTTATGGTTTCTGAAACTTCTATTTGCGGGGTTTCGTTTAATAAGCAGTTATACAATTTTTGTAGCGTATTCATTTTCATGAACGCACATTCGCTACAAGCACAGGTATTGTCTTCTTCGGCAGGTGCCGGTATCAATACGGTATGTGGAACCTGGTCTTGCATTTTATAAAGGATTCCCGCTTCGGTGGCAACGATAAATTTTTCTGAAGGATTCTCTTTTACATAATCGATCATCCCGGCTGTGGATCCCACATAATTTGCGGTTTCCAAAATATGTGATTCCGATTCTGGATGGGCAATGATCTTAGAGCCTGGATGTTGTTGGTACAATTTCAAAAGCTTATCAAAAGAAAAAGCTTCGTGCACGATACAGGAACCGTCCCATAACAATAAATCCCTTCCTGTTTTTTTCTGAATGTACTTTCCTAAATTTTTATCCGGTGCAAAAATAATAGGTACCTCTTTTGGGATGGAGTTGACTATCAATTCAGCATTGGAAGAGGTACAGACCAAATCGCTCATAGCTTTAATTTCTGCTGAACAGTTTATGTACGTTATTACCACGTGTTTAGGGTTTGCTTCTAACAATTCTTTAAAAGCCTCTGGTGGACAAGAGTCTGCTAAAGAACAGCCTGCCATTAAATCGGGTAGCAACACTTTCTTATTAGGGTTCAGTATTTTTGCGGTTTCGGCCATAAAATGAACGCCGGCAAAAACAATGATGTCGGCATCGGTTTCGGCCGCCCTTTGCGAAAGTCCCAAGCTGTCGCCCACATAATCGGCAACTTCCTGTATTTCGGGCACTTGATAGTAATGGGCTAAAACCACGGCATTCTTCTTCTTTTTTAAATAGCTGATTTCTTTTGCTAAATCCATAGTGTATAAAATTTCCTATTTACGTTTTAACAACTGCAATAGCAATATTATAATAGGTTGGTGGAAAATTTGGCGTAAAAGTACGTGAAGAATGTGGAGTTAAATATGACAATTATCAATTTTAAGACTAAATAGTCTTTAATAGATGATATTGAAGTTATAATAATTTTTCCATTTTAAAGGAATGGAGCAAACTAAACATCTATGGTTTAAAATACTATGTGTTTTAAACCGATGAATGAAATTCGTTGTAATAAACCATGCTAATTAGCTGGCAATTTCAATTAACAAACGAATGAAAACCCACCGAAACTGCCTATCGCTTGGGTAAATTATCTTATAGAAACCAAAGCAGATACAATAAAAAGTGCATAGTCTTGATTGTTTTTGAAACCAATAAAGGACTAAATTATCTTTTTTTGTATCTTTGAAAATAAAAAATGCTATCCAATGCCGCCCAATACGCCATCCGCTCCATTTTATATTTAGCCTTATACAGTAATGCGACCCAACGCGTTCGAGCAAAAAAGATATCGCAGGACTTGGAAGTGCCCCAACCCTTTCTGGCCAAGCTCTTACAACGGTTGGGCGGTGCTGATTTGGTGTCGTCTTCAAAAGGGCCCACCGGAGGTTTTTATTTAAATAAAGCCAACCGAAACAAAACAGTCTGGGACATTATTGTGACTGTTGATGGTACCGAAAAGTTCAACCAATGTTTCTTAGGATTGCATACCTGCAGCGATACCAATCCTTGCCCTGTACATTTTAGTGTTTCTCCTTTTAAGCAGGCAATTAAAAAAGATTTTAAAGGCAAGACCATAGCGCAATTTGCAGAAGAAATCAAAAAACGGGGAACCGTGCTTTCCCTAAAAGATTTTGATGCGTTGCATGAATAAATTTCAATTAAAGTTTATAAAGATTAGTATTAAAATAAAACGAACACCCTATTATTTTATCTTCAAAAAAACCATGATAAACACACAACTTCTTAACCCTTCGAGTATTGCTGTTATCGGCGCTTCAAACGATTATAAAAAACCTGGAGGCCATTTATTGAAAAATCTTCTTTCTGGCAGTTTCAACGGCACGCTTTCCGTTGTGAACCCAAAGGAAGAGAAAGTACAAGGCATCTCAAGTTTTAAAATGGTACAGGATCTACCGGAAACAGATTTGGCCATTCTTGCCATCCCTGCAAAATATTGCTTAGAAGCGGTCACGATTTTGGCTGAAGAAAAAAACACCAAAGCTTTTATCATCATCTCTGCCGGTTTTGGTGAAGCTGGGGAAAAAGGTACCATTTGGGAGCAACAGATCGTGGAAGCCGTAGAAAAGATCAATGGTTGCTTAATTGGCCCCAATTGTATAGGCGTCATCACTGAAAATTACAAAGGTGTTTTTACTGCCCCTGTACCAAATTTCAATCCTAAGGGTTGCGATTTAATTTCAGGTTCGGGTGCCACTGCCGTTTTTATTATGGAAGCCGGAATGCAACTGGGCGTTTCTTTCGCACATGTGTTTTCGGTAGGCAATGCGGCCCAAACTAGTGTGGAAGATATTTTAGAACACATGGATTTGCACTTTGATCCCGCAATCGATTCTTCAATAAAATTGTTGTATTTAGAAACCATTTCAAATCCCCAAAAACTGTTGAAACACGCTTCTTCCCTCATTAATAAAGGAGCTAAAATTGCCGCCATAAAAGCAGGCAGTACAGCAGAAGGTAGTCGTGCTGCGACCTCACATACCGGTGCCATTGCAAGTAGCGATATGACTGTTCGTGCCCTTTTTGACAAGGCGGGCATTGTGTATTGCAGCAGCCGGGAAGAATTATTGAGTGTAGCTTCCATTTTCAATTATAAAAAATTACAAGGCAAGAACATCGCTATCATTACCCACGCGGGAGGATCGGCAGTTATGTTGGCAGACGAGCTATCTAAAGGCGGCCTGAATGTTCCCGAAATTACCGGGGCAGATGCAGAAAAACTGAAATCATTTTTGCATCCAGGCTCTTCGGTTGCCAATCCTATAGATTTTTTGGCCACGGGAACCGCTGAACAGTTGGGGATCATCATTGATTACTGTGAGCACAAGTTTGACAATATCGATGCCATGGCAGTTGTTTTTGGAAGCCCGGGATTATTTGATGTAGAAAATGCTTACAATGTATTGAGCGTAAAGCTGGATATCTGTAACAAACCTATTTTTCCTGTTTTACCTTCTGTGGTCAATGCCCAACGGGAAATAACGTCTTTTCTGAAAAAAGGACATGTCAATTTTCCAGATGAAGTAGTACTGGGAAAAGCGCTATCACAAGTTTATAATACTCCCAAACCAACCACAGAAAAAGGTACAACACCATCAATTGACACCGAAAGCATACGCAACGTAATTGAAACTGCTCCGCAAGGATACCTGTCTGCTTCCCAGACCGAACAACTTCTTGATGCAGCGGGCATTCCACGGGTTGTGGAAGTTATTGAAAATTCAAAAGAAAAATTGCTCAAAAATATGAAGGGCATCGATTTTCCAGTAGTCATGAAAGTGGTTGGTCCCATTCACAAATCGGATAAAAATGGAGTGGTGCTGAATATCACCTCAAAAAAAGAAGTAGCAGAGACATTTGACCTATTGATGGACATAGAATCTACCACAGCAGTAATGCTTCAACCCCAATTGGCGGGACTTGAACTTTTTGTAGGTGTAAAGAAAGAACCCGGTTTCAGCCATACAATATTATGCGGGCTTGGCGGTATTTTTATTGAAGTACTGAACGATGTTGCCGCAGGTCTTACCCCTATTTCAAAACAGGAAGCACAGAAGATGGTACAATCCCTTCGGGGTTATAAGCTTATTCAAGGCACCCGTGGCCAGCAAGGAGTAAATGAAAAGCTATTTGTTGAAATAATTCTCCGGTTATCTGCACTTGTTGAAGCCGCTCCGGAAATTACAGAAATGGACATCAATCCATTGATCGGAACACAAAAAGCCATTACAGCTGTGGATACCCGAATACAGCTTGGAGAATAGCTTCACTATCCTTCAGAATATAGAATCGTTAAGGTTACAAGCCTATATTGGTATCAATGCTTACCACTAAAAATTGAGCAGAACTAATTTACGAAGAGAATGTTCCTACTTCAATTCATTTAAGAAAAACTAAGTCCTGAACATTTCTTTTTCCATACTTTGGTCATAAAGTTGTTTTTAAAAATCCTTACGTTTTGCCATGTGTTGAATGAAAAAAGTAGGCACTGCTACCCAAATTACCAGCAATAGGGTGGAAAGTATAAAGCCAAAGCTGGTTCCGAAGAATTTCTGAAAAACGGCACCGGTATAACCCAAAAGAGCTGATATATCCAGTTTCAGTAAAATGAGCACCCGCGACAGGTCTACTGGGTTCAACATAGTGGCCACCAACGAAAAGGTATCTAAAGGGTACTCTTCAAAATAGACCAACGACATTAAAAAGATACCGTCGTAAATAACGGCCATGAACAGCCAGAGCAGGATGGCATAGCCAAACCCTTTTATCTTGTTTTCGTTTGCCAAGGCGATGACAAAGGCAAGCGCAGTGAAAATAAGGGTTAAAAATGCACCGGTAACCAATAGCAAGGAAAAATCCCAGATGGCACCGCTGTTGAAAATCCCGTAGAAGACAAAGGGTAATCCCAAACCAATAATCAAACTCATGGACAGCGATAGGGCCACCCCAAGGTATTGCCCTAAAAATATAGAACTGCGCTTAACGGGCTGTGCGAGCAAGAGTTCGGTAAATTCTTTGGAATTATAATAGTACATTACCCCAAAAATAGTTCCAATAAGTGGTACTAGTACAATGATAACATTCATTAGGGTTATTACAGCTTTACTTAGGTCGTTGTTAAGAAATAGTAAAACTACCCCCAATAACAAGTAAAACAAAAAGTACACGTAGCTCCAACGGCTGCGCATTAAATCGAAAAAACTATATTTTAATATTTTAAGCATAACTTGAAGATAACATAGACGCAATAGCGTGTTCAAAATCGGGTTGTTCGGTCTTGGTTTTAAGTTCGGGAATACTGCCGCGGAAATAGATTTTACCTTCCAATAAAAACACGATTTCATCTGCAATTTCCTCTACAAAACTCATAATGTGCGAGGTGATAAGAATTGTTTTTCCTTTTTCCTTTTCGGCCGTGATCAATTCTTTTAAACGAATGTGCGAAATGGGGTCGAGTCCTGTTGTGGGTTCATCGAGAATGACCAACGGGCTATCGAACATAAAAGTAAGAACCAAGTTCACCTTCTGTTTGGTACCTCCGGAAAGGTTGCTCAATTTTTTATCTAAAAATGGTTGTAGTTTAAACAACTCGATTAGACGCACATCGTCTGCGACCTTGCTGCTACGTAGGTCTTTAATCATTTTAATAAGCTCCTTAACCGTTAAGTTTCCCGGAAAATTGGCAATTTGTGGCAAATAATCAATATCGTTACGGTATTCCCAACTTTTTTTAATGGAATTACCATTTAGCTTAATGGTTCCTGAATTGGGAACTACCATGCCCAAAATACTTTTTATAAGCGTTGTTTTGCCCGAACCGTTGGGCCCAAGCACAGCAAAAATTCCGCCATTGTTTATGGTGAGGTCGATGCCTTTTAGCACTTCGTTCTTACCAAATTTTTTATATAAATTATTTATCTCAATCATGTTCAATTGGTTTCAATAATGGGTTGTTATCCCTCAGGTTGTCTGGCGTAAATACAGGCGATACTTTTTCAGAAAAATCAATTATATCTATAAAAAGGCTACGCAAGAGGATAATAGTTTCGGGCGTACGGTTTACGATGTAGCTAAAAAGCTTTACAGGGCGGTAAGGCACATCGCCAATTCCGTTTTTGTTCAAATCGTATCCCGTGTAATTGCTCCAATAATTTTTATCAAATACATTATCATTTATATTACTGTTATAGGAAATATCAAAACTATTGTACAAGAAATTATTTTTTGTAAACGTATTTGCATAGCACGCTCCCCTAACTTTTACTGCCCAACCATTACTTTTAAAATCATTATGTGAATATTCTATACGGTTAGAGCCTTCAATATTGATGCCTACGGTGTTTTCTTCAAAAATATTTCCTTTTATTTCTGAATCGTTTATCTCTTTCAGTAAAAGGCCAAATGAAGCTGTACCCCAATTTTTTTTGAATACATTATTATACATTTTTATGAATTTTGAAAACATGACCGCTACTCCTGCTCCGTTATTTTCAAAAAGGTTATTCGTGTAAGTATCATTATTAGAAAACATAAAATGCAAACCATAACGTAAATTATCGGTGCTTTTGTTGTGTGTTATTTCTATTTGGTCGGAAAATTCCAAATAAATACCGTCCCTAACATTTCTTATTTCGTTATTGGCAACCTCTACGTTGTTACAGTACCATAGTTGAATGCCATTGCCAGAATTATATTCATTCACCGCATCGCCCTGAATGGAATTGTTCAATACTTTTCCGTTGTTGGATTTTTCAAGATAGATTCCGAAGAAAAGACGCTCCAGGGTGTTATTTTTAATAAGAAAATTTTCGCTTTTAACTACCCGTATTGCAGCATAATCAGTTGTATAACTAGTACCTACATTAACAACTTTAAGCCCTTGAATAGTCACACTATCACTTTGTATGGTTATAATTTCACCTTTGTTCTCTCCGTCGATTACAGGGTTGCTTTCCCCTATTATCGTTAGGGGTTTTGTAATGCCTATGTTGTATTCTTTATAGGTTCCCTTTTTTATTAATATGGTATCGAACGGTTGTGCTTTTTCAACAGCTTGTGTTACTGTTGAGGTTTCACAAGACGAGCATACTTCAATTGTATTCTGTGCCATAAAAGTTGTTATGGAACAAAACAAAAACAAGGTGGTATGTAAAAATCGGTTCTTCATGATAAAGCGAAAATACAAAGTTGGATGATGTAAAATTATGATAATTGACAGGTTTTGTACATAACCAATTTTCTGTCATATTAAAATTATACAGTTTTTAGACCTAGTTATATATCGAAAATGAAACTAGCTATAACTAGCTATTCTTGCTTTAATGAAAGATTTTTTAAAGCTTCCCAATTATAAAGTTTACCACTGTTTTCAGTCTTGGTTTTTTGAGCTTTTTCTTCTGAATTAAAAGCAGAGAGGTTAGCTCCCATGGGGCTTGCAATTTCTGGGCTTATTAAGTATGTTGCTGTAGTGGCATCGATTAATTCCCCAGGGCTTTTAAAGTCATTTACCAAATATATTGCAACAGATTGGTCAGTATTTTCTGTCTGGTAATTGAGCATGCACTCAATAGCGTCAAACTTGTATGCGCGTCCTTTATCGGTTACAACTTGAGAGGCATGTTGTCTATCGACAATCGTCATATTACAATATTGACAATTATCACTTCCGTAATTAATTTTTTGTGGTTTTATTTCACATCCTGTAAAGAGCAATACAAGAAATAAAATGGAAAATGTTGATTTCATTTTTTGTTGATTTAAGGTTTTGAAAAGATTTTTAAGTTGTTGCAAAAACTTTCTTTTTCTTATTCCATTCTTTTTTTCCGACGAAAAAAGCAATCACGGTCAATACCATTCCTACAAACATTAAATAAGCTCCAATGTGTGGCCAAGAATCTACATCAAAATTTAACATTTTTTGATATCCCAGCAAGGGCGGTTTATAGGTCATTGGCGTACCATCTGGATTGGTCATTTTCATAATGGCATTAGGATCTAAGTTGGTTCCATAATCGGTAAGCCATAGGTTAAAATCGTACATTCCCATTACGCCAAGAATTGACATAAGCGCAAACCAACCGATAAACCACCAGTGGTTTACTTTTCCGATAAAGCCCAAAAACCCAATAATAACACCTAGAGCGACCATACCACCAATAACCAATGGAAATACTTCAAACTCCCACATATCTTCCGCTTTAGGAATAGTACGCATACCAATATAATGGTTAAGGCCATCTATATTTTGTATATCAAACTCACTAACTCCTTTTATCCCGGTAATATAAATATTCATCCCTAAAGGTTCAGGATATTGAGGTGCGCCCAACATAATATTCCAAAGTGGAAACTTGAAAAGCCCTAAGAGAAGTAGTGACCCAATGATCATTATGATACCAGCTTTTTTCATTTTTTTATGTTTTTTAAATTTTTGTCGATTTATGGTGATTTCATTTAAAAGAAGACGGGGGCAATCAACCAACCCCCGCCTTTACTTGGAAACATTATTAATCACTAAGAGAATGTTCCCGCAACCAATTATCTATTCTCCTAAGGACCAGCTTAATTCAATATCTGAATTTTCTGGTGATACACGGATGTACCCTTGCATTTCTTGGTGTAATGCTGAACAGAAGTCTGTACAGTAAAATGGCCATACACCTACTTGCTTAGGCTCCCAATAGAGTGTTTTTGTTTGTCCTGGCATAATAAGCAACTCGGCATTATTAGCACCAATCATTGCAAATCCGTGTGGTACATCAAAATCCTGTTCGTGATTTGTGATGTGGAAATATACCTTGTCACCCACCTTGATACCCTCAATATTATCTGGGGTAAAGTGGCTACGTATCATCGACATATAAATATGGACTTCCTTTCCATCACGTTCTACACGTGCATCCTCACTTGTAAGCGTAGCATATTTGTGTTCGTTCTCTTCAAGTTTATAAATCTTTTTCGATTTCGGTGCTAAAATATCAGCTGGAATACCTGCTGCATAGTGAGGCTCTCCGTGAGTTGGGAAATCTAACAATAGCTCCATTTTTTCTCCTGAAATATCAAATAATTGTGCGGAGTGCTCCAATTCTGGACCTGTAGGTAAATACCTGTCTTTGGTAATTTTATTCATAGAAACTGCATATTTACCAAAAGGCTCTGCAGAGTTACCACCCGGTATCATTACGTGCCCTACTGAGTAATAGTTAGGCTGTCTGTCTATCACCTCGCGTGTCTCAATATTCCATTTTACCAATTCAGAAGAGATAAAGAAAGTGGTATACGCATTTCCTTTTCCATCAAATTCGGTGTGCAGTGGCCCTAATCCAGCTTGCTTAACCGTTCCTGCTAGAATATCTTCAAAACTAAGGATTGGGATTCCGTAGGCTTCACCGTCAAACTTTTCATTTTCAATGGCATCAATCATTTTATCGAAAGAATGCACTGTTAAATCTGCGGATAATTTTCCGTTACCTATAATATAACTTCCTGTTGGGTCCACATCACAACCGTGAGGGGATTTTGGTGTAGGAAGGAAAAACACGGCGCCCGGAACTTTTGTAGGATCTACCGTCAATACTTCTTTTTTCATTGTGGTAGTGGCATTGTGTGTACCATGATCATACACGTTATGTGCATAATTTGCAGGCATTTTTGTACCGCCACCATTGTTTACATACTCTTCAATTTTTTTCCAGTTTACGGCTGCAATAAAATCCTTGTCGTTTTGTGAGGCGTTCACTTCTAGAAGTGTGTTTGCTTCCTCTGTATTGTAGGTAGTAAAGAAAAACCATCCGTGCGATTTTCCTCGGCCTGGGTGCGACAAATCATAATCAAACCCTGGCATCATTAATTGAAATTTAATGTCCATTCTACCTGTTTCTTGTTCTACGGAAATAAAGCTCAAAGCTCCTTTAAACTTCCCTTTGTATTCGTTTATGGGAATGTCCTGTTGTGGTACAGGAACCGAGAAACGTGTTCCGGCCACTACGTACTCCGTGTTTTCTGTAATGAAAGACGAACTATGGTTACCTGCACTGTTGGGTACTTCAATTATTTCTTCAGTTTCAAACGTTTCAAGGTCTACCCTTGCAATACGTGGTGTGTTGTTTCCGTTTACAAAAATCCAACGACCGTCAAGTTTTCCATTGGTTTGTGAAATGTCTGGGTGGTGTAAATCGTCCCAAGGCACAAACCCGTGAGAGGTGTTTAACATAGGTATGGTTTCTTCAGAATATCCATATCCGTTTGTAGGAAACTGAGAGAAAACTGGGATTTCCTTAAACATTCTTCCCGATGGCAAACCATATACAGTTAAGTTACCACTATACCCACCTGAAAAGAACGCATAAAACTCATCGTGCTCTCCTGGTGCTACATATACTTTTTCTGCGGCGCTTGAAGCCAATGCTCCACGGTCACCATTTTTGTTGGTCTTGCCATTGTTGCAACTGGTAAATATTCCAGCTACTAAAGCAAGCATCAGTAAACTATTGATTGATTTTTTCATGTTGTTTGTATTTACTATTATATTTAATTTATTCTTCAGGTACTATCACTTTGTCAACCACGTGAATGATACCATTGCTAGCAGGGATGCTGGCAATAATTTTAGCTCCGCCTACATACACGTCGTCACCTTCTACGGATATAGCAACGTTTTGGTCACTTGCTTGTCCAAGCTTTTTAAATTTCTTTAAAAATTCCTTATTGTAATTTCCGGGTGTTACGTGGTGTTTTAAAATGTAAGCCAGTTTTGCTTTGTTTTCTGGTTTTAAAAGATCTGTAACCGTGCCTTCAGGTAGTGCATCAAATGCTTCATTTGTAGGAGCAAATACCATTAAAGGACCTGCATTAACAAGAGCGTTTTCAAGATCTGTTGCCTGAACTGCTGCCACCAGTGTTGTGTGGTCTTTAGACTCCATAGCAATATCTAATACATTTGGAGGGGACACGTCGTCACTAATAAATGCTTGGCCTTTTTTTTCGGCTGAATTAGTGCTTTCTGTTTCTTGTACTGTAACCTTATCATCTGTTGAACCTGATTTGTCTTTGCAGGAAACCACAAGCGCAACCAATAAAAAGGCAAGAATGGTTTTTGTTATTGTTTTCATAGTTGTCAATTATAATTTGGTTAGTTAGTTGAATTATATATTATAAGGTTCTAAAATATTCCAAAATTTTGCGCGCCTCATCCTCCGTAAGGCCTTGATTCGCCATTGGTGATCCATTAAATTCAATCAACAGTGCTTTTGCAACGGGATCTTCCTTAACCATAACTTCTGGATTTAATATCATATTCATAATCCACTCTGGCGAACGGCGTTCTAGAATACCTGTTGGCGCAGGACCAATAAACTTTCTATCTGCTTTATGGCAAGCAGTACATTTATTTTTAAATAATTCTCCACCAGCTTTTGCCATAGCTTGATCTACATTCGCATCAAGCTCTAAGTTTTTAATTGGCCCAACACCTTTGTTGTCCAGTGTAACTTGTTTGGACGGCGGCACCTCGTTAGAGACAGGTGTTTCTACTTTCTTTTCGGTTTTTGGCTTTTGCCCAATTTTTATTTTTTCTTCCTTTTTTTCTTCTTTACCGCCACAGCTCATTAAAGCTAAAACAGTAATTAATAACAGACTTTTAATTGCGTATTTCATTGTTTAGGTTTTATGGTTATTTTTTAGGTAAAATGGGATATTGTTTTTGTTATTTATAAGAACTTTTTATCTCAGTATGCTAAATTTTACGTAACAAAAATAGGGAGGTAATAGAGGGTAGAAAATGACTTTTATCATATTTAAGAGTTTTTTGTCCTTTATTATTTTTTTTAAATATCTTAAGTCTTGTTAAAACACATACAAACTATTCTTTTGAACAACAAAATATTGTAAAACAGCGTGTTGCGTAGTATTCTGACAAATATCATTTCAAAATAAATTAGATTACCTTACTTTTATAATAATAAACTTAGATGAAAATGAACACTATATTATTGCCAACAGATTTTTCAGAAAATTCAAAAAATGCGATTACATATGCTCTAGATTTTTTTAGAGGGCAGCCGTGCACGTTTTACTTTTTGAACGTACAGAAAGTATCACAATACGTTACAGCAGAAGTACGCTCTGCTTCCTTAAAAAACTCACTTTACGATGCTGTAATAGCTGACAATAAAAAAGAGCTCAGCTCATTTATAAGTGCCATTAAAAAGGAGTATGAAAACGAAGAATATATTTTTCACGAAAAATTGGATTATGATGTGTTTATAGATGCTATAAAACAGGCTGTTTCATTATATAAAATTGACCTTATAATTATGGGCACCAACGGAGCAACCGGAGCTAAAGAAGTACTTTTTGGCAGTAACACACTTAATGTTATTCGTAATGTGGATTGTCCGGTATTGGCTATTCCGGAGAATTTCAGTTTTGAAAAAATGAAGTATTCACTTTTTAGTTTACACCACGGGTCCGTAGTTAATAAAGAAAAATTAGAACCTTTTTTTAATTTGATAGAAAAGCATGACGAAACACATATTCATATTTTAGATATTGATGACGACTCCATTGCAGATGCCAACCCGCTAGAGAATAGAAACCTTCAAGATTCCTTTAAGGGCAAACAGCACACTTTTCACGCAATTACTGGTATTCCCACTCCCATCGCAATCAATACTTTTATTCAATTGTTTAATATATCGCTACATGCTATGTTCATAGAACGGGAAAGTTTTCTAGAACGCTTTATTTTTGGATCGGAAACTTCAAAAATAAGTTATGAAACACGTGTTCCACTTTTACTGATGCACCAGTAAAAAATTTTTCACCAAAAAAAGCTATACTTCTAATAATCTTAAACTTATGAAAAATATACTCTTCATCATCGCGCTTACGGCAATAACTTATAGTTGCAACGAAACCCAAAAAAGTGAGCAAATGGTCAATGAAAAAACAGAAACTGATCAACAAATTAAAAACTCAACACCGCCCAAGGCTGATAATGCCTCGGAAAAAAGTTGGATGAACGAAATATCACTCAACAACGGCACTAAATGGGAAGCCAACCCAGAAACCACCGAAGGTGTAAACAATATGTTGCAATCTATTAATAAGGTTAATCCTAATACTATACCAGAATTTCAAGAATTGGGTGCAAAACTTAATGATGAAAAAAATTATATTGTAAAGAAGTGTACTATGAAAGGCGCATCGCACGATAACTTACATGTTTTTTTATACCCTCTCATTAAAAAAATAGATAATTTAATGGCGGTTACTTCTGTTGCAGAGGGTTCAAAAATTACTGCTGATATAGAAACACATTTAGAAGCCTACCAACGATTTTTTCAGTAGGAAATCATTTTTGAATTTTCGGAATGTTATATTCCACATTTTCAATAGTAAACTTACCATATGTAAATTTACCTTGGGGATAGTGCCAAATTGCCTCTCCGAATGTAGGTAGCATATAACCATTTATATTCTTATAGTTTGAAACAGGGGTTGAAAAGCGATATTTTTTTCCAACTGAAACATCCAAGCGATCATCAGAAATGAAGTTTATCAATTGATTGTTTTCATTAAATTTAAGCACAGCTGAAATAGTAATCTGCTTGTTCGTGAAAAAAGCCCGTACCGAGGTGGCATCCACTTTTTCCCATCTAATGTTCTTATTGGTAAGACAACCAGGGCAAAATAAACATAGATCATTGAAAAAGGTTACTGTTTCTGCCGTAAATAACACTTCTGTTTGAATTTTTGAAACTGATATGATTGATGCTAATTTTATGTCCATTAAAGCAGTTTCTCTCCAATACCGATGATACCCGAAGGTAGGCAAACCTTTTATTTTTGCCTTCATGAAAAAATGCCTTGCAGGATTTTCAATAAAGTTATATTGTTCAGAAGAGAATGAAAACCAACTTTTCTCCTTATTTCGCATCTCTCCGCGCATCAATATTTTGAAATTTACAGGTTTAGGCATTCCAATCACGCCTACATACTGAAGGTATCTTTTTACAGGTTCAGGAAGATGGATTAAATCTTTTTCAGTAATAATTTCGCTCTCAAAGTTCGTTTGCTCCAGCGTGTTGCGAACATCGGTTTTATAACGATACTCAAAATTATTATTGAAAATTGCGATAGCTGCTACAATGAGAATAATGAGGTTGGCGATGGTTCCAAATTTTGCATCGCTCCACATCATCACAATGAGTACTTGAGAAACCAATACAGCCGCAATAGCAAGTAGGCTCCACGCATCTTTTTTAAGTAAATAAAGTATCGCCGTGGCCAAAAACAGTATGGTCGCCAATAACCAGAGCAAACCCATAGGCTTAGCTATTTGTTGCGTAAACTGTGGGATTTCGGCCCATTGAAAAGCTTTTACCGTCCCCAATAAATGAATGAGAGCATGGACAGTTAGGAGAATGAAGAAGACAATTTTCATAAATCATTATTTTAAAGAAATAAAACTTTAAATGATGGATTTAGATTTTATTCGCTCATTAAAATTTCTTTTTCCTTTAAGGCAGCAGTCAATGTTTTCACAAAATCTGAAATTCCTTTTTTTGAACTACTCGGTGCGGTAATTTCAATTTGTCCCCTCCACAATAATTCTCGCTCCTTACCTGGACAAATACAAAACAATGAGGTTTCACTGGTATACACTTTATAGCTCTGCAATTGTTCTTTTTGATAAATATGCTGATTTGAATAATAATACTCGCTAAAAGATTGATAGGCCTTGGCAAAGCTTTTATAGGCATCTACGAGCGTAACCTTGCTGTATTGACCAGTAATTTTAGATAATAAAATAGCATCAAAGCCTTTTTCGAGCAATTCTTGCTCTACCGTATTCAAATATGTTTCAGATTGTTTTGCATTGCTAAATGAAGATTCAAAAAAATCAATACTGCGCACAGCAACAACATCATTTTTTTCAAGTTCTTGTGAAAGTTCGGTTTCAAAGGCTCTCCTTATTTCTTTGTCAGCCGTCATACCTACCACCAATACTTTATTGGCTAAAAAAGTTTCAGTAGCTGGATCTTTCCACTGATTTACCATTTTGCTTGTAGAACAACCAAAAAGCATAAAAACTGCTAAAGCCACACCAATGTATCTCATAACTTTTTATTTAAAATTGAACTTTAAATTTATTCTCAAATTATAGAGTTTGAAATGACAACAATCAGTTTTTCAATAATTTAACCAATAACAAACATTCTTTTTTCATAGAGTTTTGGGATTGAAACCCTCCAGCCGAAAGTATCTTTCAGTTTTACCCTAAGTGAATCTTGTGCAGTGGCTTCTCCGTGAATTAAAAACACTTCTTCCGGGTTGTTCTTAATATTGCTTACCCAACTTAACAATCCGTTTTGGTCGGCGTGTGCCGAGAGGCTTTCTACATGGTGAACAGAAGCTTTTACGGGATAATATTTTCCGAAGAATTTCAATTCGTGCACACCTTCTAGCAATTGCCTTCCGCGAGTGCCTTCGGCTTGATACCCTACTAACAAAATGTTGGTTGTTGGGTTGTCTATCAACTGTTTCAAATATGTGAGTACTCTCCCACCCGTTACCATACCGCTGCCAGCAATGACCACTTTTGGCCTTGGGTCGTCAATGGTTTCCCAAGTTTCTTTGTATGAAGTTACAATATTCATCCTATTGCTCATAGCATGAAACTGCTTAGGGCTTAACTTATGCCAATCTGGAAATCGTTCAAATACAGATAAAACATTATTCCCCATAGGACTATCAATAAAAATGGGAATATTGGGAATCTTGTTTTTTTGATAAAGCACCCATAGTAAATACATTAATGTTTGCAAACGTTCTACGGCAAAAGATGGAATTATTAGTGTGCTACGTTCCTTAATTGTTTTTTGAATTAATTGTACCAAAATACTTTCTATATCTTCTTCAGGATGCAATCGGTTGCCATAAGTACTTTCCAAAAATAGAAAATCGGCCCATTTTGGTTTTTCAGGCGGGAACAGTAACGCATCTTCGGGGCGCCCAATATCGCCTGAAAAGACAAACCGTTTTCCAAACACATCCAGTTCAATGAAAGTAGCTCCAATAATATGACCATTGTACCGAAAACGACATTGTATATGTTCGGTCAAGGTTATCCATATATTTTTCTCGGCATTTTCGAACAACCGCAAAGTGGCCTCAGCTTCCTTGCTCGTGTAAAATGGTTTGGCAGGCTGGTGTTTAGAATACCCTTCTTTATTGGCACGATCAGCTTCTTCTTCGTGTATTTTAGCGCTGTCTAGTAAAATTATTTCGGTGATGGCCAACGTTGGTGATGTTCCTATTATTCTTCCCCTAAACCCTTCGCTAAATAAACGTGGCAAATAACCCGTATGATCTAAATGGCCGTGAGTTAAAAGCACATAATCTATTTTTGTAACATCTACTGAAAAAGGTTTCCAGTTTTCTTCCCTCAGTTCTTTTAACCCTTGGAACATGCCGCAATCAATCAAAAAGTTGCCCTCAGGTGTTTGCAGGTAAAACTTAGAACCGGTAACCGTACCAGCAGCTCCCAAAAATTGAACAGTTACATTCTTCATAATGATTAACTATTGTTACAGAGAATGGATATTTCAGAAAAAATCCGCTTTTTCCTGTTTTCTGAAACACCCAAATGATCCAAATAAAATTTATCACTCAATAATTGACGGCACAAAACCACATCGCGACTTAACAAAAATTGCTTTTCACGCTTTGACAATAAGGTTGAAACCGTGATTGGATAAAGTCCCAACCTATCGATCCGTTCTTTTAATCCGTCGCCAGTGGGAACGTTCCAATTAAGTAATTTTAAGCCTGCACAGCTTCCATATTGTTCAGCATCCTCTGTAAACCGTGTATTTGTAACCACCCACCCTTCTCTAGAGACTGCTTTTTTTTCGTTTTTAAGATCGAATATATCCTGAAACCTAGAATGGATGTATAGCGGTATTTTTACATCACAATTTCGACCTTCTTCATTATGGAATTTACATTCTGCCAATATGTGATGATTCTTTTTATGGGCGATTACATCAACTTCGTGATTAACACACTTTCCTTTCAAAATCTCACCTACAGTTACTTGATATCCTGAATATTGGTAGAGAGCAGCTATAAATTTTTCAAAAGGAAAGCCAGTCGGCCCCAACTCATAAATTGCTTTCTTTAATTTATATTTTGAAGCGTATTCCAGCTTTTCATTTTTGAGCATGGCGAATGCCCGATTGTATATTTCTTTGGTTGAAATACCTTGGTATAGTTCGTCGCGTACCGTATTGGTTATTTTATCTATGGTTGCTGTATCGGCACCACTATGCTTAAGGGACGCCTTTAGTTTTTCGATAGAAAACCGTACACGCTTCCCTGATGATTTTATCAACTCTATAGTATTCTCTTCTTGCTTCATGACTGTTATGCGCGTATATCATGCATTGCCAAAATTGGTACTTTAGAGTGTGCACCTAACTCTTTTACCAAAGGTTTTGAAAAAATACTTCCAAAAAATGTATGTTTTTTGTTTATAAATGCAATCATCTCGCTTTCCCTACTTTGAACAAAACTATGAAGTCCTTTTTTTACATCAATGTTTTCCAAAGTATGATGACTAAACTCTATTGCTGCTAAAATATCCTCCAATAAAGCTTTATTTTCTTCCTGTTCTTCAGTCAATTTATCTTCTTTTTTAATGTGAAGGATACGTACAGGAGCTTTAGTCAATTTTGCAATTTCCACTAAATGCTTTAATTCCCTTCTTTTAAAGTGGGTTTTAAAACTGGTGGGAAATACAATTTCGTTAGGTTCTTTAAACAAGCTGGTTCCTGGTACTGCCAGTACTGGGCACAGTCGAATGTTTTCCATCACTTCAGTGGCACTACTGCCAAAAATAACGTCTTTTGAATCTGTTTCGCCACGGGTACCCATGACAATAAATTCGATATCTTTTTTTTCTATCATCAACTTAATCACTTCGGTTAATGGACCAAACTCACTATAAAAATAAAATCGATGGTCTGGTGAATCCTCCCTATAATCAAGTTGCGTTTTCAACTTATTCATTCTATTTTCAGAAGACTCCTTAATTGACTCATATGCAGCATCGCCGGGTTCGGGTATTAAAAGGTTTTCGGTTGAGTAACCCCCTAAGTAAAATACATTTAGAACATGAAATTCACACGATTCTCCCTTAAAAAGATTTAAAGCGTATGTCATTGCATTCCAAGCGTTCTTTGAAAAGTCGGTAGGTATTAATATTTTCTTTTTCATAATACTGATTTTAATAGGTTACTTATAAATTGAAATTAGATTATAACATTTTGAAAATCATTATTTTATAGGAATTACGATATAAGGCACCGAAGTTGTTTTTCCAATTTTCTTTACAACTGCCTCCCTAAATATGCGGGCAATTGCATTGTATCTGTGGTATACCATCACCAGTAGGTCTATCCCTTCATTAATAACAAAACTGTCAATACTGTTTGCTATGCTTTCTTCTTTTTCGATCCAATGTGTTTTTACCTTGCAGTCGCTCAATTTCTTTTTTATAAGTTTAAGGTGTTGTTCTTGTTCATTTTTCATCTCAGCTTTTTCGCCGATATGCACCAAATGAACGGTTGATTGGTATGTTTTGGCCAAAGTAAGCACAGGCGCTATTCCTGCAGTTGGGAACGCTTCTTTGTAATCTGTGGCAAAAGCTATTTCTGAAGGGATTATAAAGTCTATTTCGTGAGGCACGATTAATAAAGGTGCGTTTTTAATTTTTTTAATAACCTGTATGGTATTACTTCCCATTAAAACGTCTTCTGCCCCTGTACGTCCTTTTGTTCCCATAACAACCAAATCGATTCCATATTTTACAATTAGTTTGTTGGTAGCCCTAACTAAAGACATAGAAGTGGAAATAAACTCAAAGCTATGCGATTTGTTTCCACTATCAAGATTAATACGGTGAATGAGCTTTGTGCCTTCCTCATCGGCATTGTCATAGAGATTGTCCAATACTTTTTCAGATTTGCCAATATCCACACGGCTAGTAAGTGCAGATACACTATCGGCAAACGAATGCAGTAAGTAAAACTGAACTTCTTCGTCACTAAAAAGTTTCACTACGTAAAACAACGCAGCGTAGGCATTATTTGAAAAGTCGGTGGGTATGAGGATTTTTTTCATTTTATTATAAGTTTTATCGTGGTAAATTTTGAAGTATTAAAAAAGGAACTTGTATTTTCAACCCTATTTTATCGATGGTATTACTGTGTAAAATATCTTCTAAAAATGAATGACGATGATTTACCATCACCAACATATCTATTTTCATTTTTTCGATATATCTATTAACTGCTTTTACAACATCCTTGCCTTTGGTAGTATGATACTTTCGTTGGTTTTCCTCCATACAGTAATCTAAAAACGCCTTATTATCTTGTTGCCGAAATGAAAGGTTATCATATTCTGATACGTATAAAAAATGTACCATCGCGTTAAAGTTTTTACATAAGGTGTTCAAAAGTTTAAGCTGCCTGCGCCTAAAAGGCATTAGATATGGTGTAGGGAACAACACATTTTTAGGGTGCCATTCTGTATAATTTGAAGGCACAGCCAACACAGGACAACTAACATACTTTACCACCTGTAGCGTGTTGCTGCCAAAAGTAAGGTCGCGATCATCTGTTTGCCCGCGTGTACCCATTACAACAATATCACTATTATCCTTTTCTGCATGCTCGTTTACGGCATCTATTAAATTTGAAAAAACTGCTTTAGCTTTATATGCGTGCCTTGGATTAGGTGAAATTTCCCTCAAGAAGACTAAAAGTTCCTCAAGTTCCTTCTCCGCACTTTGTTTCGTTTTTTTCTTGTACTCTTCAAAAAGGGAACGCGATATATTTAAGTTGTTTTCATACACCTCATCGGCAAAAGCGTGGAGTATGGTAACTTCGCAGCGATCATACTTAAAAAGCTCAACAGCATACCGCATTGCATTTTGGGCATTTTCTGAAAAATCTGTAGGGATGATTATTTTTCGCATAAGTAACAGTGCTTTTCGTGAAACCCAAAGTTAGCTTGAATCGGCTTAAAATACTATGACATTTGTCAGGTAAGGCTTTGATATTTAGCGTATTCTTAAGAACTATTTTAACACATAAGCCCTATCTTTATAAGAAAAGATGAAAATTTCTGCAATTTCTTGGTTAGCAATTACAACTTGTATTTTATTAACCGTAACAATTTTTTCAACAATGAACCTTTCCTTTAGCTGGGTATTCTATCTTACCGTTTTAGGGCAAGTACTCCTTGTATACACGGTTTATAAAGTATTGAAAGATAATTACACAACCGACAAAACATTTGACGATTTTTATGAAGATTATCCTATCGGAAAAAATGAATAATATTCTAGCCTTCTATTCATGCAACACCAAAAAAGGAATTTTGGTTTGATAGCTCATTTTTTTAACTGTAGGCCTAAATAAAATACGTTGAAAAAAATTAAGGTTTTTGGCTACCATGGCTATCATGTTAATCTGTTTTCTCTCAACGAAATTTTGAATGGATTCTTCTAAATCTAAAGAATTGCAAGAATGAAATTTATGTTGTACAGCTTCTAAACTATAAGTTAAAAAAGATTTATTTTTTTCTTGTGTATCAGTTAACGAAACTGTTTTATTACCCACGTGAACCACATGTAAAAATGAGTTATGCAATTGTGTAACACTTTTTAAGGTTTTCAAGATTCGTTCTTTATACAAAAGGTTAAAATCTGTTGGAAAAGCAATGTGTTTTGGCTCCTCGTATTGGGCATTTTCTGGAATGACCAAAACAGGACATTTAACCTTTGTTATCACATCGCCGGCATTGCTGCCTAAGGTAAATTTTTTAATACCCGATGCGCCCTTGGTACCCATAATGATTAGGCCTATCTCGTTTTCAACAATTTGATTTCGTACGCCTTTTATAAATGATGTATATTCAATGCTCGTTTTGTATGTATGTTTATTAGAAGAATATTGAGTAATAATATTATTTTTTAATTCTTGTAATTGTGCGGTGACCTTTATTTTATCGGGTGTGGCTAGCAATGTTCCACTACCTTGTATTTCTGGCCCCATTTCAGTAGTTGAAGTGTTGTTAACATGCAATAGGTGAAATGTTACACGTACTTCTTTTAATAGAGACACGGCGTATTTTATCGCATTCCACGAATTTTCTGAAAAATCAGTCGGGATTAAAACATTCATCACATTAATTTCACTTTAAAGCAAAAGTACCGTGATGGTTTTGTGTAAAGAATGACAATGGTCAGTTTTACTAAAATATATCAAAACATCCTAACCAATCAGAGCCTAAATAAGTGATAAAAAGGTTAATCTTCGTGTTTAAGCCCTTCTAAGTCTAAAATACGAATGTTTCGTCCTTCAATTTCAATAAGGCCTTTTTTCTTAAATCCTGAAAGCGTTCGGATAAGGCTTTCGGTCGCAATTCCCGCTACACTGGCAAGATCATATCTGGAAATTTTTATACTGTCCTCTGGTTTTTTATTGAGAACTTCTGCAAATTGTAAGATGGTCTGTGCGGTCTTTCTTCTTACAGAACTATAAGCCATTTGCAATAATTGTTCTTTTACATCAGAGAGGCTGTCTGTTAAGACGTTCATTAATTCTAAGGAAAGATTTTTGTTTTTCCCCAATATTTCTTTCAGGTCGGTTATGGCTACACCGGCTAGCTCTACATCTTCTACTGCGGTGGCAGATTCAGTATAAGGAGTGCTTTCCATAAAAGAAGTGAATCCTAAAAAGTCATCTGCCTTATATAATGCGGTAATAAGCTCCTTCGCACTATCATCCATTTTATGTGTTTTAACAACTCCTTTTAAAATAAGGTAAATCATGGTGGCATATTGCTCTTTTCTATAAATTGTTTCTCCTTTTTCACACGTTATAAGTTTACCGTGATCATCGAAAAAATTTTTAAGTTCGTTTAAATTTCGAACACCGTCTTCACTTTCATTTACGACAGCTGTTTTTTCATCCATCATTTTTGAAAGTAAACTTGCTTTAGCAAGCCGGCTTTCAACAGCGCTTAGCAATTCATCTTCTTCAAAAGGTTTGGTAAGGTAATCGTCTGCACCAAGATTCATTCCCTTTCGTATTTCTTTGTGTTCGGTTTTTGCCGAAAGAAATATAAACGGAATATGGTTTGTTGTATCGTCTAAAGATAGAGATTTAAGAACCCCATATCCATCAACTTCTGGCATCATGATATCACAAATAATAATATCGGGGATTTCGGCTTTCGCTTTTTCTATGCCTATTTTTCCATTTGGGGCTGTAATAACATTATAATTGGAAAGTTCTAATAATTCTTCTGTGTTTTCGCGTAATGCTGCATCGTCTTCAATTAAAAGAATTGTATTCATAAATGGTTCTTTATTAAAAAACTAATTTATTATTTAACTTTCATTGGTAGGTTTACCACAAATGTGCTGCCTTTACCCTCGGTGCTGGTAAAGCTTATTCGCCCACCAAGATTTTCTAAATGGGTTTTAACTATATTGAGCCCAATACCGGTTCCTGCATTGAGCAACGCATTTTCAGCTCGAAAATAACGGTTGAATATAAATTTCTGCTCTTTCTCAGGAATTCCCATTCCTTCATCGGCAACCTCAATATTAAGTTTGTTTTCGCTCGCTTTTACTTCCACTTCAATGACACTGCCTTCAGATGAATATTTAATTGCGTTATTTATTAAATTGGTCAGTATCAGTTCAAGAATTTTTTCATCAAACTCTAACGTAATGTCATCAATATTTTGAGGGTATTCAATATGCTGTCCATCTTTTAGTAACATATTGGCATCATAAATTACCTCGTTAACAACTTTACTGAGAGGGAACGTACTATATTTATAAACTGTTTTTCCTGTTTCCAAACGTTCTATTGATAAAAAATCGCTTAAAATATTGTCTAGGTACTTAACCTTTGCCTTAATAGTTTTTAAGTGTTTGTCACGTTTGTCCTGTTGCTCTTCTTGAGTGTATTTGCCAATGAGGGTTGTGGACGTAAGTATACCACTTAATGGAGTTTTAAACTCATGGGAAACCATAGAGAGGAATTTAGTTTTCAATTCGTTAAGTTCACGCTCTTTTTGCAACGATACTTTCATTTTATTTTCAGCGGCACGACGCTTTTCAACTTCCTCTTTCATTTGAGCGACTGTATCTTCTAATGCTTTGGTACGCTCGGCGATTTTATCTTCTAAATTGGCATTCAGCTCTTTAATTTCAGATTCTTGTTGTTTTCGTATAGTAATATCACTCACTAACGCCATAACATAGGCATTTTCGTAAATCTGAAATGGATTGAGCCCAGCTTCAACAGGAAATTTAGTACCGTCCTTTCGTAAACCATACAAATCGCGCCCATGCCCCATTTGCCGTCTATCACTATCCTCAATAAAATTATTGAAGTGTTTTCTGTGGCTTTTGTGGTAATCTTTAGGGATTAAAAGATTGAGGTCCTCCCCTAAAAGTTCATTTTCATCATACCCAAACATAGCATTAGCTGCCCCGTTGCTAGCAACAACTTCTTGGTTTTCATTAACAATGATGATGCCTTCTGAAATAGCTTCGGAAAGCAGTTTAAATATATTGCCTTTTTTTTCTTCAAAAACGTTCACCTACCAAAAGTAAGGAAATTAAAACAGAAGTGAAACCTGATTTATATCATTTAATACAAACATTACAATTGGTAATTTTATGAAATAAATTTTTAGTTATGATGATGACTCAACAACCTCCAAAACTTGTCCTGTACCAAAAATTAGGTGAACTGTTTTATGCAATTGCAGCCGCCGATAAGGTAATTAGAAAAGCAGAAATTGACACCTTACGCACTTTAGTGAAAACACACTGGAAGAACGTAGAATCCCTAGAAGATGAATTTCATAGCGATGCATCTTACCAGATAGAAATTGTCTTTGATTGGCTCGATGACAAAGAAGTAGACCCAGATGAATGTTTTGAAGATTTCAAGGAGTTTAAAAAAGAACACCCTAAATTATTTACAACAACTATTAAAAAACTTATTTGGAAAACCGCAGACGCCATTGCCGCATCATTTGCCGGTAAAAACAAGGCCGAGCTCATTATGTTAGCAAAACTAAAAATGTTGCTTCAAGAAGACAATTAACAAATATAAATCAACAATATGCGTGCTCTATTTTTTTTTATAGCCATTTTCACGGTATTTGCCTGTAAAAATGACCCTAAACAAGTAGAATCTGAGACTGAGACTGATAAAAATCTGGTTGAAACTGTAAAAGATTCTGTATCAACAAACCGTGAAGATATAGAGCTAAAAAAACAACAATCTATTGTTTTAAAGCAAGAAACACTAAAAGAAAAACCTGATGAAAAGTTTGAACTTCAAGAGCTTATCATCAAGAAAAACTTCAAGAAAGAAGCAGATCTATACACTTTAGATTTTCATTACCCATTATTAAATGAAAAAATAAAAGCCGGTTATGCAAATTTTAACGAATACATTAATGATTATTATGTAGACATTACAGGTGTTGAAGCCGGTATCCTTGAAGACGCAGAACTTATTTGCGACACCATTGCCGCAAACCGGTTTCAAGAAAAACGAACCATCGACTATAAATTATACAATGTAAGCGACAAGTTGATTAGCGTACTGTTTTACAAAGAAAATTTTTATAGGGGCACCTTGCACCCTTCGTATTCTTTCGATTGTATGAACTTTGATTTACAACAGTCTGCTTTTATGACTTTTGAAGACTTTTTTGTGGAAGGCAGCGAAGAAGAACTTCGGAAAATTTTAAATAATTTTTTAGTTGAAAATATGAACACAGGAGATTTATATTACGACTGTTGGGAAATTACAGCAGATGACTTTTTTGAGTATAAAAACAACTTTGTGATCAATGACACTTATATTGAATATTATTTTGACGATTGTGTTATCTGTCCTTCCTACACGGGTAGTTATTCCATAAAGATTCCGTTGGAAAGATTACTGCCTGTACTTCGGAAAAACAAACGAAACCTATTGTTTGGATAAGGAAATTTCGGTATCTTAAAGTTAATAAAACTATAACTATGAAAAGTAACTTTAATTCTATCATTGAATCTGAAACACCTGTACTTATAGACTTTTATGCCGATTGGTGTGGCCCTTGCAAATCGTTAGCCCCCATATTAAAACAAGTTAAAGATGAGTTGGGCGATGCTATTAAAATAGTTAAGATAGACGTTGACAAAAACCAACCTTTGGCCTCCAAATATCAAGTGCGGGGCGTACCTACCATGCTCCTTTTTAAAAACGGAAAACAATTGTGGCGACAAAGTGGTGTGTTGCAAAAAAATGATCTTGTCAAGATAATCAATCAGCACAGTTAATGAAGTTAAATCAATACATAGACCATACGCTTTTAAAAGCTACAGCAACTACAAAAGATATAGAAAAACTGTGTAATGAAGCAAAACAATTCAATTTTAAAGCGGTCTGTGTAAATAGTTGCTATGTAAACCTAGCAGCAAAAGAGCTAAAAAATCATAAAATTTTAGTGGCGGCTGTTGTAGGGTTTCCCTTGGGAGCTATGGCAACGGCAAGCAAAGTGGCAGAAGCTAAAAAATGCATAGAAGACGGAGCAGATGAAATTGACATGGTTCTCAATATAGGTTTTTTAAAAAGCGGCTTACACAAACGTGTTGAAAAAGATATTTCCGAAGTAAAAAAAGCAATTGGAAACCATACTTTAAAAGTAATATTGGAAACCTGTTACCTAACCGATGAAGAAATCACGCTTGCCAGCAGCATTGCCGTGAAAGCAAATGCCGATTATATAAAGACCTCAACTGGATTCGGAACAGGAAATGCCACACCAAGTGCTATCAAATTAATGAAAACTGTTGTTGGCGAAAAAGCCAAGATAAAAGCATCAGGAGGCATTCGAGACCGAAAAACAGCTTTACTATACGTCAACTTAGGTGTAGACCGTATTGGCACATCATCTGGCGTGGCAATTGTAACAAAAAATACTGAAGCCGATGAGTATTCATATTAATGCAAAACCAAGTGAAATAGCCGAAAGTGTGTTATTGCCTGGCGATCCGCTTCGAGCCAAATGGATTGCTGAAACTTTTTTAGAGAAGGTTTTCTGTTATAATGATATAAGAGGCATGCTCGGTTTTACCGGCACGTACAAAGGAAAACGAATCTCGGTACAAGGGACAGGTATGGGTATTCCTTCAGCTTTAATTTATTGCAACGAGTTAATACGCGACTATGGTGTTAAAAAATTAATACGCGTTGGCAGTGCAGGCTCTTACCAAAAAGACATTAAGTTAAGGGACATTGTAATTGCTATGGCTGCTTCGTCTACATCGGGCATTAACAACACACGGTTTGTAAACGCAGATTACTCCCCTACCGCAGATTTTGATTTGTTTATGAAAGCAGCCACTTATGCAAAAAACAATGATATTCCCATAAAAGCAGGGAATGTATTGTCGGCAGACGAGTTTTATGGCGATGATGTGAACAACTATAAAAAATGGGCAGATTATGGTGTATTGTGTGTTGAAATGGAAGCAGCTGGCCTTTATACCATTGCTGCAAAGTACAATGTACAGGCATTGGCCATTTTAACTATATCAGATTCATTGGTCACACAAAAAGCAACCTCAGCAGAAGAACGTGAGACCAGCTTTTCTACAATGATTGAAATTGCCTTGAACACGCTTTTAGTTAATTGACAAAAGTTCTTCTTATTCTAACTATAGCTCCTTATATTTAAAATATATTTGAAACACCTAATTATGATTAAAACCTTAGACGATAAAGAAAAAACATTGCTGCTTAGTTCAAATTATGTAGGCAGCCTGGGCTATCTGTATAAAAATAGACCTTTTGTCGTGCCTATTACGTATTTCTACAATGAAGAAGAAAATAATATTATCTGTTATTCAGCAAAGGGACAAAAGATTAACGCATTGCGCAAAAACAACTTAGTATCCCTGTGTGTTACAGATATAGATTCGGTTAACGACTGGAAATCGGTTTTAGTTCATGGTACTTTCGAAGAGCACACCGAATCTACCGCCAAGGCATTGCTGCATCAATTTTCATTAGGCGTTAAAGATATTATTTTACGAAAAGAGTTACGCGACTTAGACTTTATAAGCCAATTCTCCAGTAAAATCCACAAAGACGAGGTTCCGATTATATTTACAATTAACATAGAAGAAATTACTGGTAAAATGAGGAAGCTTTAATTGCAAACTTACTTAGCTTCAAGAATCAATATCTGTATTAAATAAATTTGTTGGAAATAATTGATATTTTATCAAAGAAATATGTCGTCAATTTATCGCTAGCACTAAAAAAGCAGAAAACTGATTGTACAATTTCCTGCTTTTAATAGCACTATAGAGAATATAAACCTAAACTTTAAATGTCATTATTGGCAAATCACTGTGATTTACAATAGACTCGGCTACATTTTCTGAAAAGAAATGCGCCAAACCTCTTCTTCCATGGGTAGGAATCACTATTAAATCTGCTTTAAATTTATTACTGAAACTATAAATGCCATAATCTAAACGATGGTCGCTATAGTATACAATTTTATCATAAACCTCTTCTGTATTGGCAATACCGCTTTGATTTAAAAATTCCAAAGCGCGTTCTTCCATTTCTTGGTTGCTCAAAAACTTGTTTGGAGTGTTAACAAAAACCAATTGAAGTTCTGTACCTATTGCTTCGAAAAAATACCAGGCCTTTCTAAAAGGTTCGATATAATCCTTACTGAAATCACACGCAAATACTACCTTGTTCATTTCAAAATCCCGGAGCCTATTTTTAACAACCAATACGGGAACGCTCGAAGTGCGCACCACCTTTTCGGTGTTTGAACCTACAAAAACTTCTTTGAGCCCGCTGGCGCCGTGGGAACCCATAACAATTAAATCTACATTGAAATTTTTGGCAACACTGTTAATTTCATGAAACTCCTTGTAATTTTGAACAGTTGTTTCAACTTTTATTCCCTTTAGATAATCCCGATCGAGAAAGTTTTTAAATCGTTTTTGAGCCAATTTCATATAATAAATAGCTTCGAACATTTCTTGAGATTCATCGCGGGTTAAGACTGCCTCAGACAGCCCCATCATGTGCAACACCACCAACGAAGCTTTCTGTTTCTTTGCTAGTGTGGCGGCCACTTTTAAGGCATATTCTGAATGTTCAGAAAAATCGACGGGTATGAGTATTTTTTTCATCTAAGAAGATATATTTTGATTCGTAAATTTTGCTTTACGCTTTTTTAACTGTCTTTCAATATCACTTATGGTTTCCTTTACTGCCAACTCGAAGTTTTTTTCATTTGAAGTTGCAAAAATTTTAGGTCCCGGAAGACTTACTTCCATTTCGCAGATGTGCCCTTTTTCAGAAGAATCATTTTCCATTTTAAAGAATACATCAGTTCGGATAACCCATTCATATTTCTTTTCTATTTTCTGAAGTTTTTTGGTGACATATGAAGACATACTCTCACTAAACTTCATCTTTACGTATTGGATATTAATTGTCATAACTATATTTTAAGTAATACTCTTTCAAATATAAGAAGGGATGAGCAGGAAAACTATGACATATATCAGTTGAGTTATTTGTTATTGCCAATTTTAATTTCAGGAATCTTGATGACCTCTACGGTGGTAGAAGCTAATTGAATCGCACCGTTGGTCTCTTGTATTTTTTTATGAATTGTGTCATGTAATAAATGCTGGGTCATCCTTCGTTTTTTATAATCTACAATGTATCGCAGATTAAATTTCACCCAATTATCGGTAAGTGTAATGGCAAGCGTGGGGTCCAAAACAGCATCTTCAATATAGAATTTATTAACTACGTCTTTCCATTGTTTTTTAGAAGCGGCGGTATAATCGTTCAACGTTTTTTCAGCAACAGAGATTATTATTTGTTTGGCCAATTCCATATCAGATTTGTATCGTATCATAACGTCTATTTCGTCCCATATAAAGGGGAAGTCTTTTGAGTAATTATATACCGGACCCTTAAAAACAAAAGCGTTACTCAACTTTACAATACGGCCACTATAATTGTCGCTGGTTACCCATTGACCAATTTCCATCATGGTAGTATAAATGCTATCAATATCTATCACATCTCCTTTAATACCATTAATTTCAATACGGTCACCAGGTGTATAAACTTTTACCAAGAATATGTAAATAGATCCAGCTATGCTTAGAAAAAGCTCTTGTAAAGTAATGGCAATACCTGCAGAAAACAAACCAATAGCAAGGGTAAGATCTTTTATATTTCCAGTAAAATATGAAATGGTGAGTACAATGATAAAAAGGTACCCGAAGATCTCTACTGCTTTTTGTGCCTTATAACGTGAAGACGTTTCGGGCATACGTTTTTTTAAAAATCTACGAAAAACCTGAATAACAGCTATTACAAATAGTAACCAAACCAAATACTTCAATATACTTACTGTAGTAGGATGTGTAGATAACCAGTCTTTTAAAAACTCAATAAAGTCCATTATTTATTGTTTTAATCTCATTATAATTAGCTAAAAGTTGAATAATTTAAGCTCGTGTACCTCATCAGTTTTCAGTGCACCATCTTCAATCATTTTATCTACAATTGCTTTTGCAAAATCTTTTACAGTTAATAGAGGAACCTGATAATCGTAAATACAAAGGCAAATAGACCAGAGCAATGAGGATCCATCCTCATCTACTTTATATAAGTATGTATTAAAATGAAAAAGATCAAAATCGCCAAAATATCCTTCTGCATCAATTTTAGTATGCTCCACTTCACTCATTGCAGAAATTATGAGCTTATCAAAACCACTTTGAGGTAAAGACTTAATTAGTTTTTTTAGCTCATTCTTTGTGGCTGCTTCTTGCTTTAAAGCTATTGGGAGATATCGCTTGCTTGTTTCGGTATGGATACCGTGAAATTGTAATTTCTGTTGCATAGCGGTTTCGAAAGAAGACCTAAAGCTTTCTACAGGGGATAAACACACTACCAATGTCTTATCTGTTTTTAAGGGTGAATTCAGCAATAAACTATCCGGAACGGATATTTCTTGTGCTAAGCAGTTTGCAAAGAGCACTCCTATAAGCAATGTGATGCATAACTTCATAGCGTTTGTTGGTTATAAAGCTAAGTTAACCCTGAACAGATTTTTATACTATGATAATTATCATATTTAAAAAAGACACAACTAACTGATAATTATCATTTTAAAACCTATATATACGAAGTATTTTTATAGGAAAATAAAGCTAATGATAACCCATAACTTTGATGGCACTAATTCCATTTTAAACACTTTTATTTCAGAAATAAGGGATCGTAACATTCAAAAAGATTCGTTGCGTTTCCGAAAAAATCTAGAACGGGTTGGTGAAATTTTGAGTTATGAAATGAGTAAATCACTTTCGTATAAGTCGCTATCTGTTACTACTCCTCTGGGGAAAAAGAATGTACATATTCCAAATGAAGAACTCGTAATTTGCTCGGTACTTCGTGCAGGACTACCATTACATCAAGGAGTTTTAAATTATTTTGACCGAGCAGAAAATGCATTCATTTCAGCATTTAGAAAACACCTAGATAATAAGCCAGAGTTTGAAGTAATTGTAAACTATTTTGCAGCACCATCGTTAGATGGAAAAGTGTTGGTACTCACAGACCCAATGCTTGCCACGGGAAAGACCCTGGAAAATGTATATAAAGTAATACAAACTCACGGAACGCCTAAATCTATTCATATAGTTTCACTTATTGGTTCACAGGCAGGTGTTGACTATATAGACCAAGTGTTTGGCAAAAACACTCAATTATGGATTGCTGCCATTGATGATGCTTTAGATAAAAATGGCTATATCATCCCAGGTATTGGTGATGCTGGGGATTTAGCTTTTGGACAAAAACTTTAAATAACCTTTAATTTAATTGATATGAAAAATTTATTTGCAACCTTATTCCTTTTTAGTGTTTTATTTAATTTGAATGGTCAAACACTCTCTGAACTTGAAAATATAGGAATTGCCCAAGATGGTCTTATAGCAGTTAAAAAGAACAAATCTTGGGGATTTATCGATTACAGTGGAACATTGGTAATAGACTTTAGAAATGATTTAGTAACAACAGCCACTAAACCTCCAGTTTTTAGCAATGGTTTATGTCTTTTTAAAAAGAATACCGATGGTATTACATATTTTGGGTATATCGATAAAAAAGGGAAAGAAGTAATTCCCGCTGAATATTTAGCTGCCACACCTTTTGAAAATGGATACGCCAGAGTAATAAAACACTATAAAAGCAATATGGGCGGTACTAACGCCTTAGGTAAAAATATTGTAAAACATAGTTATAACGAATTGGTGATAGACACTAAAAATCAAACTGTTCAACATCTTCGCGGCCCCATTAATCTATTGTTCGATAGGATGAAAATTCAACAAAACCCTCCAATTATTAATTCTGTTTTCATAAACGAAAATCTTATCGCGGTAAAAGAGGCTAACAAGACTTACAGTATTTATAATTTAAAAAAACAATAACTATGGAAACTACAGAACAAGAAGTAACGATAATGCCACGAATTGGTGATAACGCACCCGATTTTGAAGCAATTACTACACATGGAAAGCTAAAATTTTCAGATTTTGCCGACGGAAAATGGGTTATTCTTTTTTCTCACCCAGCCGATTTTACACCTGTCTGCACCACAGAGTTAAGTGGTTTTGCCAAAAGGAAAAAAGAGTTTGAAGATTTAAATACAAAGTTAATAGGCCTTAGTATCGACAGTATTCATTCTCATTTAGCTTGGGTGAACAACGTAAAAGAAAAAACCGATGTTTATTTAGACTTTCCAATTATTGCTGACATAGATATGAAAGTGGCTAAACTTTACGGAATGTTGCAGCCAAACGAAAGTGAAACAGCAGCAGTAAGAGCGGTTTTCTTTATTGATCCATTATTAAAAATAAGGCTTATAATGTACTATCCGCTTAATGTAGGCAGGAATATGGATGAAATTATCCGAGCACTTATTGCCCTTCAAATTAGCGATAAACACAAAGTTGCACTGCCGCTCAACTGGAAAAAAGGGGATAAAGTAATTGTTCCTCCGCCAAAAACCTTGAAGCAAATGGAAGCCCGTATTAATGATGATAGTTGCGAAAAAATAGATTTTTACTTGGCTAAAAAAGAGTTGAAATTAAATTAAAATCATTGAAAAACGGAATGTAAAACTGCCCTTTTGCTAAATGGTGCTATTTATTTTTTGATAACAGCTACATATTATTTCTTAACAGATTAAATAATACATTAATAACTGCACCTATCTCTTATAAAGGCATAAATGAGGTAAATAAAATACTCATAAAAATTAAGCAGAAATATCCAGAAGTGTATAGCTCCCAAAAAACTTGAAAAATATAGATGCTATTTTTAAAATAGGTTATGAGGCAGCTATAAAAAGATTATAATGAAACCAAACTTTAGAAAGGTTTTACTCTACAATATACTTTGGTTATATAAAATTATTCAGTGTATCTATTTTTAAAAAATTAATCTCTTTCTTTATTTTTTCGTTCTAAACGTTCTTGCTTTCTAAAGTAGCCTCGAAATAGGAAATTATGCTTTAAAGCTTCCATATTTTCATTCAACTTTTTAGAAGCTTCCTTAATCTCCAACATGGTAGAATCTATTGTTTTCGGTAAATTTTCATTTTTCATGAGGTAATTGAATGTGTTTTCAGTTGTATCTATTTCAGAAATAATTGATCCTAATTGCTGTGTTGTTTCGGAAATAACTACACTTGATTGTTCCAGGTTAGCAACCATTTGTTTTATTTTGTCGCCAACAATGCTGTCTTTCAATAATACACCCGCAGCACTATTTTCCATATCAATTTTTGAAAATTTCCGGTTTAAAGAACCTACTAGCCTATTTGTACCCTCTGTGGTTTGTTTTAAGTTTACCAGTGTAGCCCTGATATCCTTAGTTAGTGATGAATCGGTAATTAAAGCACCCAAAGCTCCTTCACCCTGTAATATTTTATTTGTAATTTTCAGTAAGTCGGCTGTGAGCAGTGCTGCGTTTTCATTAGTGACGTTAAGTGTCGAGAGCATATCGTCTGCTCCAATTTTACTATAAGTTGGTATGGTATCTCCTGAAGTAATAGCCGATAAATTTTCTTTCCCGGGAAGTATATTCACAACCATACTCCCCACCAACCCATCGGAGCCTATGGTTGCAATCGCATCTTTTTTAATAAAAGATCCTGTTTTTTCTTCAACCATCATTTGTACAACGATTGTGGCTTCATCAACCATTTCAATTTTACCGACGGTGCCTACATTAATACCAGAGTAGCGTACATTGTTCCCCATCTGCAAACCATTTACATTTCGGAAAACAGCATATACTTGTATGTTTTTACTGAAAATATGTTGCCTATTCCCAATAAAATATAGTGCTGCTACAAAAACTAAAGTGCCGATAATAACAAAGAATCCAACGCGAGCTTTATTTGAAGTTGATTTTTGCATAATTGTTAAGATTTAAAAAAGGCTTTAACTTTTGGGTCTTCAGAAATAGAAAGTTCTTTAAAAGTGCCTTCTGCATAATTTATTCCATCTACTAATAAAATCATCCGATTACTAATAACCCGGGCGCAATCCACATCGTGCGTAATGATAAGAGATGATGTTTTATAGGTTTGCTGTATGGTTCGCATTAACTGAATTATTTCCTTAGATGTAATGGGGTCGAGGCCTGTGGTGGGCTCATCATACAACATTATTTTAGGTTTTAATATCAATGCCCTTGCCAACGCCACTCGGCGTTGCATTCCTCCTGAAAGTTCAGCTGGCATTAAATCTATCGCGTGTTTTAACCCCACGTTTTCTAATGCTTCAATGACCAATTCTTCAGTTGTTTGATTAGTGCCTACTTTCTCTCGGTTTCTGCGCAGTGGAAACTCTAAATTTTCGCGAACGGTCATCGAATCGTATAAAGCACTTCCTTGAAACAAAAACCCAATTTCGGTACGTAACACATCTAATTCCTTTCGGCCAAGTGAAATTATATCAAAATCTTTTATTTTAATAGCGCCATCATCAGCCTTCATTAATCCAACTAAACATTTAATCATTACTGATTTTCCTGAGCCCGATTTTCCCATAATCACTAAATTCTCACCTTCATACAGTTTGAGATTAAAACCATTTAGTACGTGGTTATCGCCAAAACTCTTTTTAAGATTTTTGATTTCTAATACTATATTTGAATTTGTGGGTTGCATCATTTTTCAAAAGAAAATATCGGTTAGAAATACAGCAATAAAATCTATAACAAAAAGCAACATCGAGGTGTAAACTACAGCTGCATTAGACGCTTCACCCACTCCAACTGTACCTTTAGAACAGTTGTAGCCCTTGTAACAGCCAACCAATCCAATAGCAAAGCCAAAAAAGAATGATTTTACAGTAGCTGGAACAACATCACTAAATTTGAGCGCATCAAAAACCTTATTAAAGTAAAGCATATACGAAACTTCCCCTTTTAAATTTTCTACAATAGCAGAACCAAAAAGTGCGACTGCATCACCCATTATAATTAATAATGGAAGCATTAACGTGGTTGCTAAAATTCGCGTAACCACTAAGTACTTAAATGGATTGGTTCCAGAAACTTCCATAGCGTCAATCTGCTCAGTTACTTTCATACTCCCTAATTCTGCGCCAATACCAGAACCTATACGACCAGCACAAATAAGAGCAATAATAACTGGGCCAATTTCACGCACTATAGATATGCTTACCATAGAAGGCATCCAAGATTCTGCACCAAATTCCATTAAGGTAGGCCTGGATTGCAATGTAAAAACCAATCCCAAAATAAAACCTGTCACCCCTACTAAGAGAAAGGATCGATTTCCCATTTGGTAACATTGCCTTATTAGTTCTTTCCATTCAAAAGGGGTTGTAAAAACTTCCCTGAAAAACCGAAAGGCGAAATACGTCATATCGCCTATTTCTTCAAAAAAACGTTTTGTTCTTACCGTTATGGAGTTAGTTGCATCCAATATCCATTATTTTCCTGTTGTAAATATAGATTTCGTGCCTTTAAACAGCAATGACATAAATCATTTCTGAAAATGACATTTTTCTTGAAATGGATACTTTAATTGAAGTAAACTTAAATGAGCGATTCTTTTACAATAAAAGCCAGGAATATTCAGGTAAATCGCTAATTACAATTTTTATAAATTACTTACAATACTGGTTAACCCAATTCCTAGTATTAAAAATAAGACTATAAACCGAAACTGTTCTTGAGAAATCTTGTTTAAGATCAGTTTTCCAATCCAAGTGCCTAAAATTCCAATTACAATTAAAATAGGGATTAAATATAAAAGGTCTTTCCGCATATATCCATTAAAATAATAGACAATGGTACGACTAAAATCTACACCCAAATCTATAACTGCTGAAGTGGCAATAAACTTATCTTTGTTCATTTTAAAAGCCGACAGGGTGATACCTCGAATGGCACCTCCTGTTCCTAAAATACCAGCGCTTAATCCCGATAGTGTTCCGCCAATAAAGGCATTTTTAGCGGTTGCTTTAACAACCAGCTTTTTAAAAATAAGAAAAAGAAGGCTCAATGCAACCAAGAAAAAACCTAAAAGATATGTTAGTATTATAGGGTCTAGAAACTGACTTAAATATCCGCCAATAATTACAAAGATCACTGCTGGAATACCCAATTGTACTATGACCTTTTTATCTAATCCTTTTCTAAAGAATGCAATCTTTGTGATGTTGCTAGACACGTGATATAAAGCTGTAATACCCAATACAGATTGAAAGTCCAGAAAAAAATTGGCGATGGGCACAAAAAAAACAGATGAGCCAAAGCCTCCCACCGTTCCTAATATTTCAGCGATAAGTGACAGAATTATAAAAATAGGAAGATAGCGAGAGAGCATAGGTAAAACTATATAGTATCAAAAATAGTTTTAAGAAAAATATGGCACTATGACATATATCACTTTACTCACTTAATGCAAGTTACACCAAAAACATACTAAGTTTTATAGTTTTTCTTGATTCTTTTTTATATGAAAAAACCCCTTGAAATTTTATATACTTCAAAGGGTTTTGTTTTATGTTTATGAAGATAGATAAACTTAACTATCAGAGTCTAGATAATTAGGGGTTCCGTCATTATCAGTATCCATGAAGATAATATTTCCTTCATCATCAAATTCTATTTCTACACTTGTTGGCGTACCGTCACCATCATCGTCCGGATCTATAAAATCTGGAACTCCATCACCATCTGTATCATCATCTTCTTCTATTTTATTACCGTTTCTATCCTCTAATGTAGATACAACCCCGTCGTTATCTTGATCACCGGTTTCGACATTGTACACGTGAAAAGTAAAAATAAGCTGATCATAAATACTAATACCAGAACCTGCTGGAGGTGCAGCATAATAGCCCAAACCACTCGGTATAAAGACAGCACCCACACCAAAATCTTTAAACGTAACTGTACCGTCAGGGTTTTGTTCGGTTAAATCTGGATCTGCTTCATTAAATTCAACCATGGCATCTTGCAGTCCATTTATAATTTGAGTCAAGTCAAACCTTACTGGTGAAACTGAAGCGTCAAAAACTTCGTTGTCATTTAATGTTTGCCCTTCGTATGAATTGATTACTAAATCTGGAAAATCAGGAGAATCTTCCCCGCCTCCTTGATTTACTTTCAAGAAAAATAATTCATATTTCAAATCTTCATCCACACGGTCTCTCACCATCTTAGAATCAACTTGTTCAATCAAGGGTGTTTTATCTGCATTTTCACCTGCAATGGTGTCAAATTTTATTCGATAATCAAAATCCACCGGTGGAGATTGAAATTCTTCGTAATTATAAAAGTGTGTCTCTAAATAAGCTCTAATTTCAGCTTCTGCCGCAATGGCTTCTTCCCCTCTATCACGAAGCGGAATTGTATTGCTTCCATTATCATCATCGTTTTTACAAGAGGTTAATAAAATGCTGCAAATTATTGCTGCAAATAGTATAAAATTGTATTTTCTCATCATTGTTTTTTTCGCGGCGGAAAGATACAATTTTCCGCTATTTTTGCAGTATCAATTAACGTAGATTTTTGAACAGTAGTATGAGAGTTGACAAATATTTATGGTGTATTCGCTATTACAAAACCAGGAGCATTGCTACAAGAGCTTGTAAAAAAGGTGCCGTGCAGGTAAATAATGATACTGTTAAGCCTTCAAGAGACGTATATCCGGGTGATGAAATTAAAGTGCGGAAAAACCAAATTAACTATCAATTGGAAGTTTTGGATCTTCCCAAAAGTAGGCTCGGTGCAAAATTGGTAGATATTTACCGAAAAGACACAACTCCAAAAGAAGCCTTTGAAGGGCAAGAAATGTTGCAATATGCCAAAAAATACTATCGAAAAAAAGGAACCGGCAGACCTACAAAAAAAGACCGAAGGGATCTAGAAGATTTTACAGACTCACAAGAAGAATAATCCCCACCCCTTTTATTATATTTGAATAAACTTTATACCCATATGCAAGACCAGACCATCATCCTTACCAAAAAACAGATAGCCCATAAAATTAAAAGAATTGCCTATCAAGTTTACGAAACCAATGTAGATGAAAAAGAGGTGATTATTGCGGGTATAAAAAACAACGGTTATACGCTTGCCAAAAAACTTAAAACTGCGGTTGAAAATATTTCACCTATACAAGTTACCCTTTGCGAAGTGACCATCAACAAAAAGAAACCAACCGACCCCATTAAAACTTCGATACAAGAACAGGATTACACTAATAAATCGTTATTACTGGTAGATGATGTTCTACATTCTGGAACCACACTTATTTACGGTGTAAAACATTTTCTTGAAGTTCCGCTAAAACAATTTAAAACAGCGGTTTTAGTAGATAGAAACCATAAAAAATATCCTATAAAAGCAGATTTTAAGGGCATTTCACTTTCCACCTCGCTTAACGAAAATGTGGCCGTGATCTTTGAAAAAAACAATGATAGAGCAATTTTAGAATAACTTTAAAATTAATTCTTCTACAATTTCTGAAACCTCTTTATCGTCTACCGAAACCTTTATAGCAGCTTTATTGTAAACAAAAGATCGTTCAAAAAGGTGTTTTCTTACAAAATCTTTAAGTAGTTCCTTAGATTCTAAATGTGAAATTAAAGGGCGTTTTTCCTTTTCTGAAAAAAGACGTTCCGTCAATAAATCCAAGGATGCATTTAAGTAAACAGGAATTACCCTCTCTGTTTTCAATAAATCATCCATAATAGTGCCGTAGCAAGGAGTTCCTCCTCCAGTGGAAAGTACAAGTTTATTTTCTTTTGAAAGTATGTTTTGCAAAACCTTATTTTCTTTCTTTCTGAAATAAATTTCACCTTTTTCAGAAAAAATGGTTGTGATTTTCTTTTCTTCTATTTTTTCTATTTCTGCATCTAAATCTTTAAAACTGTAATTTAATTTGCTGGATAATGCTTTTCCTACAGTAGTTTTACCGCTTCCCATGTATCCAATTAGTATAATATTCATAAAAAAAATCTCGGTTTTTATTGATTGTCAAAGGCTTTGTAAATTCTTCCAAATTTAATTGAAAATCCTTTGGAAAAATAGAATTAATGATAGTATATTTGCACCCGCCAACGCAAAGAAATGCAATGGCACTTTAAAACTACCATTTTAAAGTAAATAATGACCTGGTAGCTCAGTTGGTAGAGCATCTCCCTTTTAAGGAGAGGGTCCTGGGTTCGAGCCCCAGCCAGGTCACAAATTACTAGAGATGCCCGTTCAATTTTGAACGGGTTTTTTTATTATGCACCCATTGTTTGAATGGCGAGAAGTTTATCCTGAGTAAGCGACGATAGGAGCGCACCGAAGGAAGCCCCAGCCAGGTCACAAATTAATAGAAATGCCCGTTCAATTTTGAACGGGTTTTTTAATATGGCATAATCTGTTTAGATTAGTATGATAACAAAATCCCGAGAAGTTCTAATCAAATTACTATAAAGTTTCAGAAAAATTAAAAGCTATTAATTTTAGTGAGCGGGGTTTCATCTTCCATCAATTAAAATGCGCTTGGAGCACTACAACTTTAATACCTAGATTGTCAATATCTTTTAAAAAACACCCTTATTTAGAAAAAATCATGTATGTTGAGTTTAGCTAAAAAACTCTTTTATATTAAACTATCAGAAAAAATTACGTGCCATGGGTATATTCGACTTCAGGGATCCTAACAAAAGAAAAAAGAAGAAAATTTCTGTAAGCATACAGTGTGATGCTAAAGAGGTATGCATCAATAAAAAGTCGGTTAAATTTCCAACAAATTATGCTACACTAAAAAATATATTGGGTGAGGCAACCCGTATTGAGAATTTAAAACAAACTAAAAATAAAGTTTACCTATGGGATGACCTTGGTATTTATTGCTCTACAGCTGATCCCGATAAGATGTTGATGCTTTTATTAGTAGAAGATAATAGATATGGTCTTGGTCACCAACCTAAAAAAAACTTTGTTGGCACTGTTATTATAGACGGGAAGCCTATGGAAAATACTTTACAGAATGTAGATGAACACAGGCCTTATATGGTCCGTTCCATTAAAAAGGATGATAAACGCGTTGCTATAGCCGTGGGTTGGAACCCCGGTAAATGATAAAAATCATATTAATTTATATGTAAATGACAAATCTTTGTGCCTTGATAACTAAAGTATCACCCATATGGCAACTAAAAGATTTTCAGTTTTTTTCTATTTCATTTTTATTTTAACGTCAGTAAGCATAACAGCTCAAACGCTTGATATCGATGCAGATGTAAGAGCCCGTTTTGAATATAGGCACGGGTACAATAACCTTTTTCCCAACGATGCAGACCCTGCTGCTTTTGTTAACCAACGAACTAGGCTTAACATTGGGTACAAAGCAGAAAAACTACAGTTGTTTATAGCTGTGCAGGATGTAAGTATTTGGGGAGATACACGCCAAATATTACCTATAGATGGCAATGATTCTTTTTCATTATTTCAGGCATATGCAATACTTAACCTTAACGAAAATTGGTCTACCAAGTTAGGGCGACAAGTTATATCTTATGATGATCAACGTATTTTTGGTGGTTTAGACTGGGCCATGCAAGGACGTTTTCACGATGCGGCAATCATTAAGTACAAAAAAAATGACTTTATGGTTGATGTTGGTGGTGCTTTCAGTCAAGAAAAAGCTACAAATGAAGGAACCACTTTTAACATACAAGGCTTTTTCACCTACAAATCCATGCAATACGCTTATCTTAAAAAATCTTGGGATAAAAGTTCGGCAAGCTTATTGTTTTTAAATACAGGTTTTCAGAATTTTACAGGAGATGCCAATGACATTCCAGACGGGGTTTCCTATAGACAGACCGCAGGATCTTATTTTAAATTTCCTATTAAAGGTGTAAATATTTCAGGAAGTGCTTATTATCAATTTGGTAAGGCAAACGCCACTACCGATCTTTCAGCTTACCAATTTTCGTTGGAGGGAACTTTTAAAACAGACAACATATTATACGGTTTAGGCATTGAAGCATTGAGCGGTACCGACCAAAATGGAGATGCCAAAAACAAATCGTTTTTTCCATTGTACGGAACCAACCACAAGTTTAATGGCTTTATGGATTATTTTTATGTAGGGAATCACGCCAATAATGTGGGGCTTAATGATATATATGCAAAGGTTTTAATAACTACAGGGGGAAAATCTAATATTTTACTGAAAGGACATTATTTTTCTGTAAATGCGGATTTGATAGATGACGCTGACCCTTACTTAGGAACAGAAATCGACGTGGTCTATACACAAAAAATAATGCCATTCGTAAAACTGAATGTGGGATATTCACATATGTTTGCCTCAGAAAGTATGAGTTTTGTAAAAAATGGAAGACCTAACGATAATATCAATAATTGGGGCTGGCTACAGCTTGTTATTAACCCAAATTTATTCAGTTTGGATTTAAACGATACGACAAAATAACCTGATTGAAATATTGATTAAAATACAATAAGCACAAAATGTCAAGATTATTTTTTGGTGAGCATATCAGGTTAAACTAATTGGTTGGCTTTACCGCAGTAAAGACAATTTTAAACATATTATTAACCTCCAATAGCAATCATACTTCGATTATTATGGGAGTTTGGGTCTTTAAATTTTTCAAGAGAATCCATACCGTTTCGTATTTTTTTCTTTGAGCTCACTACTTTTTCAATTACTGTTGCTATTGGTTTTCCTTCTCTAAGCGGAGTAAGCAAATCGGATTCTGAAGTGGAGAAAAGGCAGTTTTTAATTTGTCCATTTGCTGTTAAACGTATTCTGTTGCAGCTTTCACAAAATGGATTGGTTACTGAACTAATTATCCCAAAGCTTCCCCTATAGCCCTTTATTTCATAATTTTTGGCTGTATCGTTGGGTTTGTCTTCAAGTCTCAATACACTGTTAGCATCATACTTTTCATAAACCTTCTCTAGTATCTCCTCTAATGAAACCAATTTTTCCATATTCCATTTATTACCATCAAAAGGCATAAACTCTATAAAACGGATTTGTAAATTTTGGTTTTTTGTAAGTTCGATAAAATCTATTATTTCATCTTCATTAAAATTTTTCATTAATACACAATTTACCTTTACCTCAAAGCCCTTTTTTAGTAATAAGTGAATGTTTTCATACACTTTCGTAAAATAATCCCTACGTGTTATGGATTTGTTTTTATCGGGGTTTAACGAGTCCAAGCTTACGTTGATTTTATTAATACCACATTTTTTGAACTGCGATATAAACCTATCGACTATCACGCCATTGGTTGTTATACCCAATTCTACTGGAAGCGAAGCAAGTTTTTCCATAATTAAGGAAGCGTCTTTCCGCACCAAAGGTTCTCCGCCTGTAAGCCTGATTTTGGTTATCCCATTAGCCACAAACTCTTTTGCGATGGTATAAATTTCCTCATAGGTCATTATATGTGATTTTGGGGATAGTGTAATTCCATCTGCCGGCATACAATAAGTACAACGCAAATTGCAACGCTCGGTAAGGGAGATTCGTAAATAGGTGTGTTCTCTGCCAAAAGTATCGGTAAGTATATTTTTTCTTTCTTGCATGTTAATCGTGTCTTGCTCCTTTTAAAATTTTAAAAACGTGTAAAAGCGAAGGAAAGATAGCGTCCATAGACTCTCGTGCTCCATTGGTCGATCCTGGCAATGCCAAAACCAATGTGTTTTTTATAGTTCCTGCAATACTTCTTGAAAGCATGGCATACGGCATTCTGTCTTGTCCATATTTTCTAATTGCCTCTTCGATGCCAGGTATTTTACGATCCAAAAGCGGTGTTATTGCTTCTGGCGTAACATCCCTAATTGATAAGCCGGTTCCGCCGGTATAAATAATCATATCTGCCCCGTTGGCCTGATATTGTTTCGCTTTTTCCTGAATAATACTTTTTTCATCTGGAATCACGATATAATCCTGAATGGCCACTTCGCATTGTTCTAATTTTTCTATAATCGCTTTCCCGGCTTTATCTTTTTTCTTCCCTTCGGCAATAGTATCAGAACATACAATAACAACGGCTTTTACATCCCTTTTAAATTTGTCTTTAAAACTTGATTTCCCGCCTTTTTTCTCTATAAGTTTAATGTGATGAATTTCAACTCCTTTATCTATAGGCTTTAGCATATCGTACATATTTAAAGCAACAATGCTTGCACCATGCATAGCCTCTACTTCCACCCCAGTTTTGTAGATTGTTTTTACGGTAATTAGTACTCGTATTTCCAAACCATCAATCTCATATTCAATATGTGTGTACTCTATAGGCAACGGATGACAGTCTGGAAGCAAATCTGGTGTTTTTTTTACCCCTAAAAGTCCAGCCGCTTTGCTCATAGAAAACACATCGCCTTTTGGCACTGTATTGTTTTTAATAGCTTTAATTGTATCAAGACTACTAACCTTTACAATTGCTTGCGCCACTGCAGTCCTTAACGTATTACTTTTATGTGTTATATCTACCATAATATTATGTATTAACCTTCCATTGATGGGTTTTGTCTTCAAAAACTTCTTTTCCAAAAACAGGCACTTCGTTTTTAATTTTTTCCACTACAAATTCAAGGGCCTTGAACACTTCCTTTCTTCTGGGGGAAGACACAAATACAAATAGGCAAATTTCCCCGGTTTTAACTGTGCCCAAACTGTGATAAATATGCATACAGGTTAGGTTAAACGCATTGAAAGCTGCCTCCCGCACTTCGTGAAACTTTTTGTTGGCCATTTCCTCATAGGCAGAATATTCAATAGCTGTAACTTTTTTGCCTTCTATTTCATCGGCCCGCACTTGCCCTAAAAATATATTGTGTGCGCCAATAGTAGTTTTGGATTGATGTTTCGCAATGGATTGAGCAATGAATTCTGAAGATATTGCACCTGCTTTAAATACATTTTTATATGTTTTTTCCATGATTTTTTACTTTATTATTTGCCTGAATTACTTTGAAAAATTTCTATGTCCTGCTTTTTATCGAAAGCAAAAACTCCGCCTTTTAAACTCCAGCAGTTTAAAAAATGGTATTCCCGCAAAGTGGAAACTGCTTGCTTGCTGCGAGCACCAGACTTGCAGAACACAATTATTTTTTTCTCACTTGAAATAAGGTTTATATTCTCTGTTAATTCTGACAGTGGAATTTCCAATAGATTGTCTTTTTGCACCCGTGGCGTTTCAGTCAGTTCGCGAACATCTATAAACTGCACATTTTCTTCAGAAATGATTGCTTTCATTTCTATTTCAGGAACAGAATTGAAACATTGAGGCGTATTTTCAAGAAAATCAAAATTAAGGCCTTGCTTTTTTACTGCGTCAATAACGGTTTGGTCCTTTTTAATTTTAATGACGGTAGATTGATTGGTCAAGGTATTAAAACAAAAAAGTTTTCCGGAAAGTGTACTGCCAATGCCAAGAATGATTTTAAGAACTTCATTGGCTTGCATTGTGCCAATAATTCCGGGCAAAACCCCCAATACCCCAACTTCTGAACAATTGGGAGTGGAGTTTTTATTTGGTGGCTTAGAAAAAAGACAACGATAACTAGGCCCATTTTGATAATTAAAAACCGTAACCTGACCTTCAAATTTATAAATGGCACCATAAACAAAAGGTTTGTTCAAAACTGTACAGGCGTCGTTAATAAGGTAACGTGCCGAAAAATTGTCTGTTCCATCTACAATAATATCATACTCTTTAAAAATGTTTACAACATTTTCGGGAACTAACTTTTCTGGATAGGATTTAATATCGATTGTTGGATTGAGTTGTAACAATACTTCTTTAGCAACTTCCGCTTTATTTTTTCCTATGGAAGAGGTTGTAAAAAGTACCTGCCGTTGTAAATTAGACTCTTCAACCTGATCAAAATCCACAATCCCCAATGTACCAATTCCAGCACCGGTTAAATATTGCAACACAGGACACCCCAAACCACCAGCGCCAACGACCAACACCTTTGCGGCGTTAATTTTAGCCTGGCCGGCTTGCCCTATTTCATCTAGAACGATATGTCTTTTATATCTATTCAATATTCATTCATTTATCAACCACCTGCAAAAGGAGGTAAAACTGCTATTTCTTGTCCAGTAAGCAAGGTTTCTTCGTTTACCAATTCTTGGTTTTGGGCTATCCTGAAATCTTTTTGCTGAAGCCCAGGATATTTTTTAAACAATGTTGTTTTCAAATGAGCTATGGAAGTATCGGAAAGCGTTAATGTTTCTAAACTACATCCCGTTACTTCAGCAAGCATTCCAAAGTATTTAATTTCAATGTCCATATTTAATTTCGTTTAATTCTGTTGGGTTGTTAATGTTTTTTAATTGAGTTGCTTCCAGTTCGTGTAAGTGTAAATTCCGTACCTGTTTTAAGGTTTTCAATAATTGCATCATTTTACGTTCGTTTTTTTGCAACAATTCCAAACAAATAGCTTCACAGTTTTTGGTATATAGCGCTACCAAAGGCATTAACCTATGTTTTACTTTGCAAACCACTGCATCATCATTTTTTTTATATGATTTTAATAATTTCAAAACTATTTCTGAAGTAATTAATGGCACGTCGCAACTTAAAACGATGTTCAACTCGGTTTTGCTTGCCTTTAATCCACTATACAAACCTGATAAAGGTCCTGCTTCTTGATAAATATCATTTATACATTGGTATCCCAAAGCTTCGTATTGCTTATGGTCGCTAACAATTAGAATTTTTCCTACTAAGGGTTTTAAAGCATCAATACTATAAAATATAAAGGGCTTTTTATTAAAAGAGACAAAGCCTTTGTCTTCTCCCATACGAGTGCTTTTACCACCTGCAAGTACAATTCCTGTTATGTTTGATGCATCAGTCATTATAAAAATATCAATTTTACAGATGCTGCGAACAATACCACAACCAACATATAGCGTACACTTTTGTTCGTCATTTTTGTGCTGCCATAGTAGCTTCCCAATAAACCTCCTGTTATTGCCAGGGCCACCATTAAAAGGGATTGCTTATTTAAAACAATGCCATTACTAAACTGGCCTGCCAACCCGGCGGCAGAATTGACCCAAATAAACAAAGCCGATACAGCTGCAGCTTCTTTCATTTTACCCCAATGTAATAACAAAATCACAGGACTTAAAATTATTCCACCACCTATACCAATAAGTCCTGAAAAGAAACCTATGATACCACCTACCAATAATCCTTGCCATAATTTTACTTTTTGTATCGTTTTACTTTCCTTTCCAAAAATATTAAGCATTTTTAGTATGGCAAAAATTAACAAAATGCCCAATATAATTCTGTACACACCTGCATCTATAGTTAAAAACCCTCCAACATATGCCATAGGGATAGATGCTATTGCAAAATATAAAAAGAGCTTTTTATTAAAATATCCTCCTTTGTAATAAAAATAGAAAGCAGTTCCTGCAACGAACAAATTCAATAGTAGTGCTGTTGGTTTCATGGTTTCGGGAGCCATTGAAAATAAAGACATTAAAGCAAGGTAACCACTCGCACCACCGTGACCAACACCAGCATATAAAAATGCGATAATGGGCAACATGCCGAAAAAGATCCATATAGTAGGTACTTCTGAAATCATAACTCATTAAAGGCTTTGAACTGTTGATCTAAAAATTTCCAACAATTTTCATTAATGGCATCAAAAGTTTCTACTAGCCGTTTTCCATATGGTGTGAGAATGGTGCCTCCTCCTTGTTGACCTCCGACGGACTTTTCGACCACTTCACTTTTAGCTGATTTATTTACTGCATCGACCAGTGTCCAAGCTTTTTTATAAGACATCCCAATGGTCTTTGCTGCCTTTGACAAAGAACCTTCCCTTTCAATTGCTTTCAATAATTTTACGCGCCCTTCACCCAACAGTACTTTATCTCCAGCTTCTATCCAAATTCTGCTTTTTATTTTATAGTCATTCATGATGAAAAAATTTATTTAGTAGGCAAGAGCAATGTCTTTACGAGTTCGCCTTTACTGACTTTAGTAGTGTTTTCAGGTATAAATACAAGCGCATTTGCATCTCCAAAAGCCCGAATCATAGCAGAACTTTGTCCACTTAAAACTTCAACTCCACCTTCTCCTAAGCTTGCTTTTAAAAATTGTGCACGGTTCCCTTTTTTGCTAAAATCTTTTAGTATAGGCATTGAGATATTTGTTAAATCCGATTTTAAGGAACCTTCACTTTTTCTAAGAAACGGATACACATAAACATAAAAACAAGTAAGTGCAGCAGCGGGGTTTCCAGGGAGTCCAAAAATAGGAACGTCATCTTTTTTTCCGAAGAACAGAGGTTTACCTGGCTTTTGTTTCACTTTGTAAAAAATTTCTTGTACTCCTATTTCATTTAATGCTTTTCCCACAAAATCATAATCTCCAACAGATATACCCCCCGTTGCAATGACCACATCGTGATTTTTTATGGTTTTGAGCAATACATTCTTTGTGTTTTCATAATCGTCTGCAATGGTAACTATCGAAGTTTTTTTATAGCCCAATTCATCTAAAACCGCAAGCAACATCGCCCCGTTAGATTCGTATATTTTACCATAAGGCAGTGGGTTTCCTGGAGCCACCAGTTCGGTGCCAGTAATTACAATGGCAATAGATGGCTTTTTAAAAACGGTAATCTTTGTAATACCCAGGCTGGCTAAAAACGCGATATGGGCAGATTTAATGGTGGTTCCTTTAGTTAAAGCAATGTCTCCAATTTTTATTTGTTCGCCTTTGGGCCTAATGTTCATTTGTGGCGTTACAGGTGGTTCTACCATAATACGGTTTGTATTGGAGGTTGTTCTTTCTTGCATAATCACAGCATTTGCCGTATGAGGCACGGGAGCTCCCGTGAAAATGCGCACAGCTTCTCCAACTTGTAGATTTGGGCTATTGTTATCGCCCGCTTTTACTTCACCTACCACCGTATAGCTCGACCCATCACACATATTAACAGCATACCCATCCATCGCAGCTTGTCTAAAAGGTGGCATATCTATAGTTGAAAACACATTTTTGGCCAAGACATAATTTAAAGCATCTTGGGGTTCAACCTCCATTGTTTCAAAAGTTGTCGAACTATTTTGAAACACTAATTTCTGGGCTATTTTTACATCAATCATATACTTTCAGTTTTTCTCAAATTTTATATCTGTAAAAAGTTCAGATTAAGTTAAAATTATTCGTAAAACGTTTATCACACTGTTTCGAATTACAAAAAATTAAATAACAGTTTGTTAAAATTTTTAAGGAAAACACAAAGCATTGATTCATAATTTTTTGAAAACGAAGCGTTATTTCTGCTCAAATATAGCGCTTAAATTTTATTTCGGAAAATGACATTTATCATCAATTTTATTATTATTTTAAGCTTAATTTGAACTTTTGTTAACTTTACGTTAACGATATTTTTTAAATTTCAAAAGCAATTTGTCGATTTTAAAATTGAGATACATGCCAATAAAAAGTTATTTAGCCCACGCTGTTAAAGGGAAAAAAGAAGAGTTGATTGAGGCTTTAACAAATCTTGGTCAATGTGAAGTTGTTCCTGCCAAAAACCAAGATGTATTGGCCTTGGTAACAGATACCCAAAACGAAAAAGAAGAAGAACTACTAAAAGAAAAAATTGAAGCCATAAACAGCCTAAAATTATTGTCTTTAGTCTCTGGTTTTAACACCTCTCAAAATTAACACCTTTATGAATCAACCTGTAACAAATAGAAGAAGTTTTATTAAAAAAATGGCCATGTTATCGGCTATGACAGCTGCAGCATCAATGTTTCCCGGTATTTTATTTGCAAGTGAGCAAGAAAAAGGAATTCCTAAAGATGCCAATTTAGATTGGAAAAAAGGACCTTGTAGGTTCTGTGGTGTAGGATGTGGTATACTTGTAGGCACTAAAAATGGAAAGGCGGTCGCCGTTAAGGGAGATCCAAACTCATCTGTAAATAAAGGATTGCTGTGCGTCAAAGGATACCACCAGATTATGTGTATACAGGCCAAGGACAGGCTTACCCATGCATTGGTCAAAAAAAATGGGCGCTACGTAAAAACGCCTCTTAATGAAGCATTGGATATTGTAGCGAATAAGATGAAAGATACCATTTCTGCACATGGTAAGGATTCTGTTGCAATGTACACTTCTGGGCAATCTACGATTCCTGAGGGCTATGTTGCGTCAAAACTAATGAAAGGTGCCATAGGTACCAATAATTTAGATTGTAACGCACGCTTGTGCATGGCGAGTGCCGTTACTGGCTTCTTAACCTCTTTTGGAGCAGATGAACCCATGGGCTGCTACGAAGATATTGATCATGCAGATTACTTTGTCACTTGGGGCAATAATATGGCCGAAATGCACCCTGTATTATTTTCAAGGATGTTAGAACAAAAAACAAGGCGGGGAGCAAAAATCATTGATTTTGCTACAAGAACCACTCGGTCCAGTACTGCTTCGGACAGGTCTATTTTATTTGAGCCTCAAACAGATTTAGCTTTAGCAAATGCCATTTGTTATGAAATCATAAAAAATGGATGGGTAAACAAATCTTTTGTGGAAAAACATTGTAACTTCAATAAAGGACTCACTAATATCGGTTACGGCCTAGAAGATAATTTTGAATTCAAAGATAAACCTGAAAAAATAGATTTTGAAGCTTATAAAGAATTTTTAAAAGATTACAGCCCAGAAAAGGTTTCTAAATATTCTAAGGTATCGGTTAAGGATATTAAATATTTGGCAGCAATCTATGGAGATCCCAATAAAAAAGTGGTTTCCTTCTGGTGCATGGGAATGAACCAGCACACACGCGGAACCTGGATAAACAACCTTGTTTATAATATTCATTTGCTCACCGGGAAAATTTCGAAACCCGGAAATGGGCCTTTTTCATTAACAGGACAACCTTCTGCTTGTGGTACTGCTCGTGAAGTTGGTACGTTTACGCACAAGTTACCGCATGGAGTGGTCATGAATAAAAAAGACAGAGAGATGGCCGCAAAAATCTGGAAAGTACCTGTTGAACGAATTCCATCAAAACCTACTTACCATGCTACTGAAATGTTTAGGGCAGTAGATCGGGGCGATATAAAATTTATATGGACTCAAGCAACAAACCCTTTGGTTTCTTTGCCAAAAACTAGTCGGTATCGTCCAGCAACAAAACAAGAGTCGTGTTTCGTCGTTGTATCAGATGTTTTCCCTACCCCTACTTCAGATGTGGCCGATGTAATTCTTCCAGCTTCATGGCATATTGAAAAAAGCGGGCTATATGGTAATTCAGAACGCAGAACGCAACACTGGAACCAAATGGTGGAAGGACCTGGAGAAACAACGCCAGACGCATGGATGTTCATTGAAGTAGCAAAACGTATGGGATATGGAGATTTGTTTCCATACACCAGGGAAAATCACGTTGAAGAAATATATAATGAATATAGACAATTTCACGAAGGGGCAAAACACAATATGGCACCTTTGGAGGTCCTCAAAAAAGAATCAGGCGTAATCTGGCCATACGTAAACGGAAAATCCACCAAATGGCGTTATAATTCCAAATACGACCCAGCGTGCTCCAATGGTGAAGATTTTCATTTTTATGGAAAACCAGATGGCAAAGCCGTAATTTGGCAACGCCCTTTCGAAGAGGCTCCAGAAAAGCCAGATCAAGAATATCCATTTTGGTTAAACACTGGACGGGTTGTAGAACATTGGCACACAGGATCAATGACACGCAGAATACCCGTGTTGCACCAAGCTATGCCTCACGCATATGTAGAGTTTCACCCAGAAGATGCCAAATCACTAGGTGTTAGGAATGGGGAAAACATAAAAATAACTTCTCGTAGGGGCTCCTGTACATTGCCTGCTTCAATCAACGAACGGGGCTTACCTACCAAGGGCCAAGTATTTGTTCCTTTTTTCGATGAAAACATGCTTATAAATGATGTAACCCTTGATGCTTTCTGCCCTATTTCAAAAGAGCCGGATTACAAAAAATGTGCTGTTAAAGTAGAAAAAGTTTAAGCTATGAGAAAGAGACTTGGAATTATATCATTTTTTGTAGTCATCTTCATTGCGTTTATTATTATTTGGAACTACAGTTATCAACAGGGAATCGAAGAAGCTTACACTCCTGTTATTGAAAATCCCACTGGAAATTTCATTCCTTCCGAAAGTGGTGTTTTTAGAAGATTTGATAATGCCGGTGTAGATTATTCGAATATGCCCATAGATGAAAACCATCAACGTTCTCTTGAGAATTACTATGATAATAGGGCCTTTCCAGGAGCTCCACCAAGCATCCCACACCCAGTTGCAAAAGAACGTAGCTTTGGAGGGAACACGTGCCTTCAATGTCACCAAAATGGAGGGTTTGTTGAAAAATTTAATGCCTACGCGCCTATCACCCCACATCCTGAAATGGTAAACTGTCGCCAATGCCACGTGACAGAGGAAACCAAAACTACTTTTAAAGCCTTTACCTTTGACAAACCCCAACCACCTAAAGTAGGAGAAGGAGCAAACAATGCAATGCCAGGAAGCCCTCCTATGATACCCCATCAATTACAAATGAGGGAAAACTGTATCACTTGCCATGCTGGCCCCAGTGCCCCAAAAGAAATTAGGGTAACTCATCCAGAACGAATAAACTGCAGACAATGCCATTTACCCGAAAAAAAACAACTGACAGAAATAAATAAAAAAACTTTTCAAAGACAATTCGACAACATTCATGAAGAATAAAACGCTAACATATTACCTTCTTCTGCTCCTACCAGTAATCCTATCCTCTTGCAAAGGGGAAGGGGAATACCATTCCCTTACAGAAAAAATAGAAGCAGAACAAAAACCTTATCATGGCCAAAAGACTTCAGAAGAATTATTGGCAGGAACAGATCTCATTAAAATCACCGAAGGTGAACATACTTTTTTAATTCCAGAGCGAAAAGGACAAGTTAAATCCTTTGCCTGTATCGAGTGTCACAGCAAACCCTTGTCTAAAATGAAAGGTAAAGAAATAGAAAAAGCGCACTGGGACATAAAAATAAATCACGCAAATCTCGCTACTATGAATTGTACTACCTGCCATAATGGAGAAGATATGAACAATTTGAAAACCCTAACTGGTGAAAATGTGGATTTTAACCTAAGCCATAAACTTTGCGTGCAGTGCCACTCCAGACAATTTAATGACTGGAAAGGTGGTGCCCACGGTAAAAAGGTAGCAGGTTGGGCGCCGCCTCGTGCTTCCTTAACTTGTGTAAATTGTCATGATCCACATAGTCCCGGTTTTGAAAAAAGATGGCCCGTGCAGTACAATACGCAAAAGGCCATAGAACGTAAGGAAGGTATAGATCATTAAAATTAACGGTATGAGCAAAAACAAAAATTGGTATTCCTTGGATATAGGTTTAAATAAGAAAAATGAAAGTGCTAGTTCTTGCGGATGCGGCAACACTCAAGGGAGTTGCAATAGCCAGAAGGAAGAACTCAGTCCGGATGAGTTTTATGAGGCTGCCATAAATGCATCTATAGGTGAAGAACGACACAAAGATGGTTTTGAGCAGGTGTTCGATGTCAAAATGGATAGAAGGACAGCTTTCAAAAAATTAACGGCCAGCTTGCTTATTGGTGCCGGTGCCGTTTCTACTTCTTGTAGCATTACCAGTGGAGATGACGCAAAAGAAAAAGCGCAAATTGATTGGGAAGAACAATTTAAAGGAAATTATAAATTAATGACCGATGAGGAGAAACAAGCTACAATAAATAGGCTTATGCGATCCTATGAATTGCGCACAGGAAAAACTATCAATATGACGGCCGAAAATGCAGAAGAGGATGTTCTCTTTGGATATGCTTTTAATATTTCAAAGTGTCAAGGATATATGAATTGTGTGAGTGCCTGCGTAGAAGAGAACAACCAGGACAGGAGTTCTGAAATGCAATATATACGTATTCATGAAATGAAAGACGGCCAAGGCTTTAAGTTTGATAAAGCCGATGATAATTACTATCACGAAGTTCCGGCAGAGGGTCATTTTTATATGGGAACACAATGCTTCCATTGTGATGAACCTCCTTGTATTGATGTATGCCCCGTACAAGCTACTTGGAAGGAAGAAGACGGTCTTGTAGTAATAGATTATGATTGGTGTGTTGGCTGTCGCTACTGCATGGCAGCTTGTCCTTACGACGGAAGAAGGTTTAACTGGAGCAAACCAACAGTACCAGAAAGCGAGATCAATAAAAATCAGCACTATCTTGGAAATCGGATGCGTAAAAAAGGGGTGATGGAGAAATGTACTTTTTGCGTACAACGCACGAGAAAAGGAAAAAACCCAGCTTGTGTCGAAGCTTGCCCAACAGGAGCTAGGATTTTTGGAAATCTTCTAGACCCCAATAGTACTATTAGATGGGTATTAGAAAATAAAAAAGTGTTTAGACTAAAAGAAGATTTAGGAACAGAACCAAAATTCTGGTACTTTATGGATTAATATCCCGTAAACCCTACCTAAGAATTATAGCTATATCAAACTTTAATAGACTTAAACAGTTGATTTAAAATAATATAAAATGAGCCAATTTAAAATATTCAAAAGTTTAGTGGTCGATAGTTTGGATACAATTACCAAAGGATCTGTAAAATACCATATATGGATGGGGGTATTAACCTTAGTGATGCTTATAGGCATGTACTGTTATTCCATTCAACTCGATGAAGGACTAAGTGCTACCGGAATGACCGATCGCGTTAGTTGGGGACTTTATATTTCAAATTTCACTTTTTTGGTTGGTGTCGCTGCAGCTGCCGTTATGCTGGTCATGCCCACCTATGTTCTGAAAGACATAGATTTTAAACAAGCCGTTCTTATTGGGGAAGGTTTGGCGGTGGCTGCATTGATTATGTGTTTAGCCTTCGTTGTGGCCGATATGGGAGGCCCTTCTGTTCTTTGGCATATGATACCAGGTATTGGGGTTTTTAACTTCCCAGATTCTATGCTTACATGGGATGTTATTGTTTTAAATGGATATCTTTTTATAAATATTAGCATTCCTTTTTATATACTGTTTAGACATTATCAAAATAAAGAAGCAAAGAAAAAAGTATATGTCCCCGGTGCAATTCTGTCAGTATTTTGGGCTGTAGCCATTCACTTGGTTACTGCTTTTTTATACCAAGGTTTACAAGCTCGCCCTTTCTGGAACAATGCTTTGTTGGGCCCTCGGTTCCTAGCTTCTGCATTTGCGGCTGGACCGGCTTTAATAATTTTGGTTTTGGCTATCATTAGATCGTTTACAGCATTTAAAATTGAAGATAAGACAATTAAAAAAATTGCAATGATTGTAACTGTTGCCGCACAGATAAATTTAATAATGCTGGTCTCTGAATTGTTTAAAGAGTTTTACGCCCCTACACATCATAGTGAAAGTGCTTATTATTTATTCTTTGGACTCCATGGTAAAGATGCTTTATTACCTTGGATATGGACCGCAATCCCTCTAAATGTTCTGGCAACAGTAATGTTAACCTTTGGTAAATTAAGAAATAACCTTAAAGTGCTTTACTTTTGTTGTTTTATTCTTTTTGTTGCTATTTGGATTGAAAAAGGGTTTGGACTAATTGTCCCAGGTTTTATTCCTGGTCCATATGGGAAAATAGTGGAATATTTGCCTACAGGCATTGAGATTGGTGTTACATTAGGAATCTGGGCATTAGGAGCGTTTGTCTTTACCATTTTAGCCAAAACTGCTATAAATATTGAGTTGGGGAAATTAAGATACAAACACAAAGATACTTCTGCTTAATAAGTTGCTTTAAACAGGTTACAAAAAAAGTTCATTTATAAAAACTAGGTAAAAAACTTTCGTATATATCTAGATTTATTAAATCCTCAATGTGAGTACGGGAATTATAGAATTGTTTGCTATATCTTCACTTATACTTTCGTGAAAAACATCTGATTTATTACCTTTTATACCGTGTGTGGGAATTGCTATAATATCGGCAGCATATAAATGTGAAAAATTATAAACCCCATCTTTTATGGAAAAATCAGCAATTCGATTAACCGTTTTAATAGCCCCTACAGGATCTGGATGTTGAGCTTTGGAAAAAAAAGCATATAAAATATCGTCCATTTGTCTTGTGCTCTTAAAGGATTTTCCAGGAAGATTAATATATAGAAAATTCAATTTTGCCTGCAACATATCAGCAATACTCATGACTCTTTTATAAGCATCTACACTTTCTTCATTAAAATCACTGACAAATAAAATGGTCTTAGATGAAAAATTAAGCTCATTTTTCTTGACAACCAAAACCGGTACTTTAGAGCTACGAACCACTTTCTCTGTGTTACTGCCTGTATTGCCCTCTTCTTTTGTTTCGGCCCCCTTTGTGCCCATAACAATCAAATCTGCCGAAATATCATCTGCAAGCTCACTAATACTCTTAAAATCGATATGATGTTGTATAAGGGGCTCTACCAAAACATCGTTCAATAAGTTCTTTTTAATAAAATCATCAAAACGTTTGGCGGCTAGTTTTGAATAAGTAGATTTTTTAGTGATAGCATCCCCTATACCTGTTAACAGAGAATTATTCTTTAAATCAGCCATATGTGTTAACACCAGCTTGCCTGATATTCGTTTTGCAATCATGGCTCCAACAGAAAGAGCTTTTTCCGATTCATCTGAAAAATCTACCGGAATAAGTATTGTCTTCATTTTAAGTTATTTTTGCTTTAACCAAAAATAAGCTATTAAAGCACATTTAAAGATGATATAAATCACATCGTTAGGTTTTAATAAGTTCTTTTTTATTGCCTTTATCCTAAAAAAAAAGCTCCTTTAATTTAAACTTTTTTAATGGAAGTAATTGTTTATCTAAATATGTTCTTACTCTAAATTTTAATTTATTATCTAAGGGTAAGGTTTCAAAAATTATAAATTTGCAAAAAAAGTTACCGAGATAACATTGCCTTTTTTTTAGTTTAAATAATTCTCAAAAACGATTATTTGGTACAGTTTTGATAGTTATTTAATTACAGTTATCTTAACATTAAAGAAGGTCACAGCAAGGAAGTATTTTTTTCACAATACTTTTTTTTTATTGTATATTGCAGCGCACCTTATTGCCCAGGTGCTGGAACTGGTAGACAGGCATGGTTGAGGGCCATGTGTCCATTAGGGCGTATGGGTTCGACTCCCATCCTGGGCACTTTTTATCTTCACTTTATCTTTATTTTCTTCTCTTCAAGGTGTTTAGCTTCTTTTAAATTAAATTAAACAAAAGTATCCTGATTCTTTTTCTTTTTAGTAATTTGGGCATTGTAATTTACATTTTTTAAGATGTCTGTAGAAACAAAGTTTAGCATAAAGGACCTTGAAAACCTTAGCGGTATAAAAGCCCACACCATTCGTATATGGGAAAAAAGATATAACCTTCTTGAACCTGAAAGGACCGATACAAACATACGCGAGTATTCAGTATCCAATTTAAAAAAGCTTCTCAATGTGGCCTTTTTGTACAATTCTGGTATTAAAATATCTAAAATAGCGGCACTGTCAGAAAGTAAAATTAAAGAGAAGATTGAAGAAAGTATTTCTGAAAATAAAGAAGAACACGCCATTACCATGCTCAAAACAGCAATGTTTGAGTTTAATTACCCACTTTTTTCAAATACGCTTAACGAGTTGGAAGAAAAAAAAGATTTCAGAACGTTATTTTCCGGTGTATTCATTCCACTTTTAGTTGAATTGGGAACGTTATGGCACACGGGAACCATAGATCCTGCCCACGAGCATTTTATTTCAGAATTAATCAAACAAAAAATAATAGTTAATATTGAAGCCATTCAAAGAGAAGAGGCCTCTAAAGATCTTCCTACCTTTTGTTTATACCTTCCGTACCATGAAATTCATGAAATTGGTTTGCTATATGCTCATTATGAAATTTTAAAAGCAGGGTTTAACACTATTTATTTAGGCACCAATATCCCTTTACAAGATTTGACCCACGTTTTAAAACACCATAAAAATGTTATTTTCTTATCTTATTTAACAGTAAAACCGGAAAAAAGAACCATTAAGGAATACCTTGCAGAATATGGCAAAACAATTAAGGACTATCAAAACCAGAAGCTATGGTTAATGGGCAGAAAGATTCAAAAAACAAAGGATAGCTCCTTACCAGCAAATATTTCTACAATTAAAGACCACCGGGACTTAATTAAAAGGCTTGAAACTTTAAAAAAATCATAAATTTTTATACAAAATAAATTCTGTTTAATTTTTAAGTATATTTGTTAAACAAAATATGAAGAAAATTGCAATTATTGGTTCGGGTTTTTCATCTTTAGCAGCTGCTTGTTATCTTTCAGCTGAAGGAAATGACGTTACTATTTATGAAAAAAACAAAACTGTTGGCGGTAGGGCCAGACAACTAAAAAAAGAAGGTTTTACTTTCGATATAGGCCCAACCTGGTACTGGATGCCGGATGTTTTTGAGCGTTTCTTTTCAGATTTCAATAAGCAGCCTTCAAACTATTATAAATTAATTAAACTGAACCCTGCCTACAGTGTTTACTTTGGTAAAGAGGAAAGCATCACAATTGAAGACACCCTAGAAAAAATTTGTGCTGCCTTTGAAAAAGAAGAACCTGGAAGCTCCAAAAAATTAAAAAAATTCATTTCGATGGCACAAAACAACTACGATGTTGCCATAAAAGATTTGGTATATAGACCGGGAGTTTCCCCTTTTGAGTTAGTCACTCCAGTTACAGTAAAAAAAATAGGACAGTTTTTCAGTACTATCAGTAAAGAGGTTAGAAAAGAGTTCAACAACCCAAAGTTGGTCTCCATATTAGAATTTCCAGTACTTTTTTTAGGGGCCAAACCTTCCAACACCCCAGCGTTTTACAGTTTTATGAATTACGCCGATTTCGGTCTCGGCACGTTTCACCCTAAAAATGGAATGTACAGCGTCATTGAAGGGATGAAATCTTTAGCTGAAGAATTAGGCGTAACTATCAAAACCGAACAAACTGTTGAGGAAATAATTGTTGAAAACAATACTGCTTCAGCTTTAAAAATTAATGGCGAAACCATTGTCGCTAATATTATTTTAAGTGGTGCCGATTACCACCATACGGAAACGTTACTTGACAAAAAATACAGACAATACTCCGAAGCGTATTGGGACAAAAAAACCTTTGCCCCTTCTTCCCTATTGTTTTATGTAGGTTTTGATAAAAAAATTAAAAATGTAGATCACCACACCTTGTTTTTCGATGTTGATTTTGAAGCACATTCCAAAGCCATTTATGATGAACCTAAATGGCCAGAAAAACCGTTGTTTTATGCTAGTTTCCCTTCAAAAACAGACGCTAATGTCGCTCCAGAAGGTAAAGAAGCCGGTATATTTTTAATCCCTTTAGCTCCCGGCTTAGAAGACACAACCGAAATTAGAGAAGCCTACTTCGAGAAAATAATGGCAAGATTTGAAACGCTCACCAACCAAGAAGTAAAAAAATACGTTATATTTAAAGAGTCCTTCTGTGTTAACGATTTTATTGAAGAATACAACTCGTACAAAGGGAATGCATACGGGCTTGCAAATACATTACTACAAACTGCTTTTTTACGTCCAAATTTAAAGAGCAATAAAGTTAAAAACCTGTTTTTTACAGGACAGTTAACCGTTCCGGGGCCTGGCGTCCCACCCTCTTTAATCTCTGGAAAATTAGTAGCTGGATTAGTTCAAAAACAAATAAAAAAATTGTGAAAAAAATATTCGACATAGTATCCAGAACCTGTAGCAAAAATGTGACCAATGCCTATAGCACGTCTTTTTCGCTTGCCACCAAAATGTTGGCACCCAGTATTAGACAAGATATTTACAATATTTATGGTTTTGTTCGTTTTGCTGATGAAATTGTAGATTCATTTCATGAATATGACAAAGAAACCTTGTTCAACAGGTTTGAGAAAGATTTACATTATTCTTTAGAAGAAAAAATTAGCTTGAACCCTATTTTAAATTCGTTCCAGCATACGGTTACTAAATACAAAATTGAACAGCATTTGATCGATTCTTTTATGAAAAGTATGCGATTGGATCTTTCAAAAAAAGAATACATATCCGAACCTGAATACAAAGAATACATATATGGTTCTGCAGATGTCGTGGGCTTAATGTGCTTAAAAGTATTTGTAAAAGGCGATATGGGCAAATATGAAGCACTTAAAAATTCAGCTATGCATTTAGGTTCTGCGTTTCAAAAAGTGAATTTTTTACGTGATTTAAAAGAAGATTTTGAAGACTTAAGCCGTACCTATTTCCCAAATACAAATTTGAATGCCTTGGATGAAGTTTCAAAACAAAAAATAATTGAAGAAATTGAAGAAGATTTCAGAAAAGGATACGAAGGAATCTTACTTTTACCTACAGAAGCTAAATTTGGTGTTTTTATGGCCTATCGCTATTATAAGCGACTTTTAAAAAAGCTGCAAAAAACACCAGCAATCGAAATAAAAAACACACGCATTCGAGTGCCAAACTACGAGAAATTTGGTTTGTTAACACGAAGCTATGTAAAATACCAGTTAAAATTAGTTAAATAGTCATGACTGCATTTTTTTGGATACTTATATTTTTAACAACTTTCTGCATTATGGAATTTATGGCGTGGTTTACCCATAAATACATCATGCACGGGTTTTTATGGAAACTACACAAAGATCACCACCACAAAGACCATGGCAGTTGGTGGGAACGCAACGATTTCTTTTTCATTTTTTATGCCGCAGTTAGCATTGGATGTTTTGTAGCTTGGCAATATTATGATTTTTGGGCCGGGCTGCCTATTGGTTTAGGTATTTTTGCCTATGGTGTTGCCTATTTTATGGTACACGATATTTTTATACACCAACGTTTTAAATTATTCAGAAATGCCAATAACTGGTATGCCAAAGGAATAAGGAGAGCACACAAAATACACCATAAACATTTAGGCAAAGAAGACGGAGAATGCTTTGGGATGCTTTTCCCTCCATTACGATTTTTTAAAAAGTAATACATGAATAATTTATACCTGTGGCTCGCACTTGGGTCATTCAGTATCCCTTTTTTATTTAGTTTTCATCCACGGTTGCAATTTTATAAAAAATGGCGTTCCTTATTCCCCGCTATTGCTATTATGATGGCTATTTTTATTCCGTGGGATGTTATTTTTACTGCTAATGAATTTTGGGGTTTTAACGATGCTTACTTAACAGGACTATATATTTTCAACCTTCCTATTGAAGAGTGGCTTTTCTTTATTTGTATTCCCTACGCTTGTATCTTTACGCATTATGCGTTGCACGAATTGTTTCCGAAATTTTCATTTTCTGAAAAATTCACTTCTATTTTCTATATATTACTTGCAAGTACCCTAATAATCCTATTATGGTATTATTACGACCGTTGGTATCCACTTATAAACTTTATCTACGCGCTCATTCTATTAGGTTTAGTTTACAATTATCGAAAACAGTGGTTGATGGATTTTCTACCTACTTATTTTATAATCTTTATCCCTTTCTTTTTAGTAAACGGAATTTTAACCGGAACCGGAATTGAAGACCAAGTAGTTTGGTACAACGATGCTGAAAACATGGGAATTAGGTTACTCACCATACCAATTGAAGATACCATCTACAATTTAGGAATGCTATTGACCGTTTTTGTTTGTACCGAAATTTTTGAAAAGTGGTACAACAAAGCGTAACTTTACAAAATAGACTTTCAACTCACATTATGGACAAAAACAGCTATACAGATGAAGACAAAAAGTTTATGCAACACGCCATCGCTTTAGCTGAAAAAGGTATGGACGCCAACGCTGGCGGACCATTTGGTGCTGTGGTTGTAAAAGATGGCGAAATCATTGCCGAAGGCCATAACAACGTAACTTCAACAAACGACCCTACTGCCCATGCCGAAGTAGTGGCCATACGCCGTGCTTGCGAAAAATTAGATAGCTTTCAATTAACCGATTGTATTCTCTATACTTCTTGTGAACCCTGCCCTATGTGTTTGGGTGCAATTTATTGGGCACGGCCTAAAAAAGTATTCTACGCGTGTAATAGAGAAGATGCAGCCGAAATAAACTTTGATGATCAGTTTATCTATGATGAAATTGATAAAGAAATTGACAATCGGGAAATTGATTTTGTTCGTATTCTACGAAATGAAGCTGTTAAAGTATTCGATAAATGGGCAGATAAAAATGATAAGACTGTTTATTGATAGTTTACTGGCTTAGCAACCTATCGATAATTTCCTTTGTCTTTTTACTGTTCCAATCTGCCGCTCCGGTTTCTTTTATAACAATTTCCCCCTCTTTTGAAATAAGGTAGGTTGTAGGCAAGGATTGGGAAAATAAGACTTCAGGCGACTTTGTTTGTTGAATATATACTGGAAAAGTATAACCTTTCTTTTCCATAAAACGTTGAACGGTTTCTGGTTTTTCTGAAGTAACTAAATAAAAGTCAACTTGTTTACCATATTCATCATACAGTTTTTGAAGAGAAGGCATTTCGGCAATACAAGGCGGGCACCACGTGGCCCAAAAGTTCAATAACACCACTTTTCCTTCAGATGAAGAGAAATCAACACGTTCTTTTTCCAAAGAGGTCAAACCCCAATTATAGTCGGTAAGCTGTTTTCTTTCTTCAACATCCGTTTCCGAAGGACTAAAGGATATCAATCGTTGTACAAACACCTGAATGGGTGTTCGCGTTTGTGGAATTATCAACAAAGCCAATACGGCAAGGAATAAAATATTCCCTTTGTTCTTTTTAAAAAATCCGTTCATATTGCAATCGTTTTTTTCAGTATCTATAACAAAAAACCCGCCAAAATCACTATTTGACAGGTTTTTTGAAAAGTTTATTATTTCAGATAAAATCTGAACTGTTGCTTATGCATTCTGCTTTTTAATTAAATTAAGAGCAGAGCCTTCACGATACCAGCGTATCTGTGCATCGTTATAGGTATGGTTCGCTTTAATTGTGTCTTTGCTACCATCTTTATGCACTATTTCAATAGTCAATGGTTTATTAGGTGCAAAGTCTGCTATGTCAACAAAGTTGAACGTATCATCTTCTTGAATTAAATCGTAATCTGCTTCATTGGCAAATGTCAATCCTAACATACCTTGTTTCTTCAGGTTGGTTTCGTGGATTCGCGCAAACGATTTAACCAATACAGCTGCAACACCCAAGTGACGTGGTTCCATCGCTGCGTGCTCACGAGAAGAACCTTCCCCATAGTTATGATCTCCCACAACAATAGTTTTAATTCCTTTTGCTTTGTATTCACGCTGCACATCTGGCACACCGCCATATTCGCCATCCAATTGGTTTTTAACAAAGTTTGTCTTTTTGTTATATGCATTTACCGCACCAATTAAACAGTTGTTCGAAATGTTATCCAAATGTCCTCTGTAACGTAACCAAGGCCCAGCCATTGAAATATGGTCGGTTGTACATTTTCCGAACGCTTTGATCAATAATTTCATGCCTTGCATTTCAGAATCTTGAATAGGTTCAAAAGGTGTTAATAATTGAAGTCGTTCACTGTCCTTAGCTACTTTCACTTCTACGCCGCTTCCATCTTCTCTCGGTTCTACATATCCGTTTTCTTCTACTTCAAAACCTTCTGGTGGTAATTCAATACCTCTAGGCTCATCCAATTTTACTTCTTGCCCTTCTTCGTTAACCAATGTATCGTTCATCGGGTCAAAATCCAAACGACCTGAAATAGCGATTGCCGCAACCATTTCTGGTGAACCTACAAAAGCGTGTGTATTTGGGTTACCGTCTGCACGTTTTGAGAAGTTTCGGTTAAACGAGTGTACTATGGTGTTTTTTTCTTCGCCTTTGCGGTCACTACGGTCCCACTGACCAATACAAGGTCCACAAGCGTTTGTAAATACAGTTGCTCCTAAATCTTCAAAAACATTTAAAAGTCCATCACGTTCAGCAGTAAATCTAATTTGCTCACTTCCTGGGTTGATACCAAAATCACTTTTTGGTTTCAATTTTTTATCGATTGCCTGTTGTGCAATGGATGCCGCTCGTGTTAAATCTTCATATGAAGAGTTTGTACACGAACCGATTAAGCCCCAATCTACTTTAATTGGCCAATCGTTCTTTCTTGCTTTTTCTCCCAACTCACCAACTGGCGTTGCTAAGTCTGGCGTAAAAGGTCCGTTTAAATGTGGACGTAATTCTGAAAGGTTAATTTCAATAACTTCATCAAAGTACTGCTCAGGATTTGCATACACTTCGTCATCCCCTGTTAAGTGCTCTCTAATTTTGTTTGCTTCATCAGCAATTTCTTCACGTTCGGTTGCTCTAAGGAAACGCTCCATAGAATCATCATATCCAAACGTAGAAGTTGTTGCACCTATTTCAGCACCCATATTACAGATGGTTCCTTTTCCGGTACAAGACAAGTTTTTAGCTCCAGGGCCAAAATATTCAACGATAGCACCTGTTCCTCCTTTTACAGTAAGGATACCAGCTACTTTAAGTATCACATCTTTTGAAGCTGTCCAACCGTTTAATTCGCCTGTAAGCTTCACTCCTATTAACTTCGGAAATTTAAGTTCCCAAGGCATTCCGGCCATTACATCTACAGCATCTGCACCACCAACACCAATAGCAACCATACCTAATCCACCAGCGTTTACCGTGTGTGAATCGGTACCAATCATCATACCACCTGGGAATGCATAATTTTCCAAAACTACTTGGTGAATAATCCCTGCTCCGGGTTTCCAGAAACCAATTCCGTATTTATTGGAAACTGACTCTAAAAATTCAAAAACCTCATGACTGCTTTTATTGGCACTTGCTAAATCTTTCTCAGCTCCTTGTTTTGCTTGTATTAAATGATCACAGTGTACCGTGGTTGGCACGGCAACTTTATCTTTCCCTGCTTGCATAAACTGAAGTAAGGCCATCTGTGCCGTTGCATCTTGACACGCAATACGGTCTGGTGAAAACTCAACGTAGTCTTTACCACGCTTAAATGCTTCGGAAGGAGAGCCATCCCATAAGTGGCTGTACAGTATTTTTTCAGAAAGGGTTAAAGGTTTCCCGACAATCTCACGCGCTTTATCCACACGTTCTGCCATTTGGGAATACACCTTTTTTATCATGTCAATGTCAAATGCCATAGTTTTATTTTTTTGATTTTTTGAAGTCTTGCGAAATTACAAAATTTCATTATAATTTAAAAATGTTTAACGAACTGCGTTAAACACTGTTTATTTTACAAAGAATTATAGTTTTTGATATAAATAACTATCAATTACGTAATTTTTAATATACAAAATTATGAATTTGAAAATCCTTTGGTTTTGAAGTGTTTGAAAAGTAGGAAAAAGACAATAAAAAAGTTTGATTCTAAATAAGGGGAAGAGCGATTTTGGGTTATTGGGTTATTGGGTTATTGGGTTATTGGGTTATTGGGTTATTGGGTTATTGGAAGGTAGCAACATATTAATATCCTTGTCAATAAACATCAGCAAATGGAAAATTCTTTTAATTAATTAAATACTTATAGTTCCTAAAACCCTTTCTTTTTATAGAGTAATAGTTTGGGTCATTACCGTTCTTAACTGTCAATTTTTTATTATAAAAATTAAATTAATAATCAAGAGTGTCTTTTGATGAATATATATAGTTTAATGAGTCTTTGTTTTTCGTGTACCAGTCTTTCCAATACATCAAATCTTCATTACTAAAATTAAAAACACCATAATATGTCATATCTCCGCTACTTTCGTGACCTGATATTTTTGTTAAAAAATTAATAGGTTCAATCGCTTTAGGATTCATTTTTTTATGTTCACTATCCATGATTTTTTCTAATTCTTTTAAATTATACTCATATAATTCTTTGACAGTTTTTTTTTGAACTTTGGTGTCATCGAACAAGAAGTGTTTTTGCTCATTTTTAGTATGGCAACTTATAACAAACATTAATAAAACTGCTGTATAAATTAATTTAATATTTACCATAAATTTTATTCTTTTCAGCCCACTGACTACTGCTCACTGCCTACTGACCTTTCCTATACATCAATATCAGCTTAACGATGGCAATGATAGAAGCTACTACTTCAACAACCGATCCTACAGCGATAAAAATAGTGGCATCGATAAAACCTAAATCCCAATGTAATATTTTAAAAGCAGCACCTATGGTAATCAATACCATTCCTATCAAAAAAAGAACAATAGGCAATAAAAACTTTTTAAGTTGCATTAAAAAAGGCTTGTGATGATTTTCTCAATAGTTAAGCCTTCAGCTTCGGCTTTGTAGTTTTTAATCAATCGATGGCGTAGAATTCCTATAGCTACTTTTTGAACGTCTTCAATGTCTGGAGAAAATTTTCCGTGTAATGCTGCATTGGCTTTTGCTGCCAAAATTAAGTTTTGTGAAGCTCGTGGTCCTGCTCCCCAATCAATATAATTTTTCACCAGTTCTGGTGCTGCTTGACTGTCAGGACGTGTTTTTCCAACAAGCGTCACCGCATATTCAATAACATTATCGGCAACGGGTATTTTACGGATGAGTTGCTGGTATTCGATGATTTCTTCCGCAGTGAACAACGAATTAACTTCGTTTTGAACACCGGCTGTAGTCGATTTAACCACTTCAACCTCTTCAGAAAAAGAAGGGTAATCCAAATTTACAGCAAACATAAAACGGTCCAACTGTGCTTCGGGCAATGGGTAGGTTCCCTCCTGCTCGATGGGGTTTTGGGTTGCCAGTACAAAATAAGGTAAATCCAGTTTATAATGTTGTCCTGCAATCGTCACCGCTCGTTCCTGCATCGCTTCCAGCAAAGCTGCTTGGGTTTTGGGCGGCGTACGGTTTATCTCATCGGCCAAAATTATATTGGCGAAAATTGGACCTTTTATAAACTTAAAATTTCGGTCTTTATCTAATATTTCAGATCCTAAAATATCACTCGGCATTAAATCTGGCGTAAACTGAATACGCTTAAATTTAAGCCCCAACGTTTGTGCAACCGTATTGACCAACAATGTTTTTGCCAGTCCAGGGACACCGATTAATAAGGCGTGACCCCCAGAAAAAATAGACAGTAATACTTGTTCTACAACGTCATCTTGACCAACGATTACTTTACTTATTTCGGTACGTAAGGCGTTGTATTTTGATACGAGTTGTTTTACTGCTGCTACGTCTGACATGTTGGTCTAGTTATTTTAATCCTTTATTAATTTAATCATTTCAGGTCACTGCTTACTGAAAACTACTTCTTCGTCCAGTTACTTGAAAACTCACAATCTCCGTAATCTTCATTCACCTTCACATAGGTTTCATCTATTTTCTCATCTTGCCATTCTTCAATAGCCTTTACTTGTTTTTGTTTTAGAGCCAATTCTTTAATTTTTTCGTAATCTTTTGAAAAGTCGGCTACGTGTTCCTCATATCGACGGGTTACAGTTAGGAATTTGAATTTCGTTTTCCCGGTACGATCACGGTCTGAATATATTTTTGAAACTTCGTTCGCTTTAAGGTTATACACCTGAGCACTCAATGCAGGGTCCATTTTAGTAAGCTCGAAACGGGTGTCACCTGAAACTGGATTTACCAATTGACCACCGCTGAAACGTGTTTCTTTTTCATCTGAGTATTTCATTGCAGCATCAGCGAAGTCTAACTCCCCATTTACTACTTTAGTACGAATACTGTCAATTTTAGTCCTTGCTTTTTCAATAGTTGCTTGCGAAACATCTGGAAGTAATAAAATGTGACGAACGTCCAATTCTTGACCTTTTACTTTGTCTACCATTAAAATATGAAAACCAAACTCTGTTTCAAAAGGCTCACTTACCTCGCCTTCTTGAAGTGAAAAAGCAGTATCGATAAACTCTTTTGCAAGAGGTGATTTTTTCTGAATTCCTTTGTAAAGCCCTCCTTTTGAACTTGAACCAGGATCTTTTGAATATAAAACTGCTTTTGTGGCAAAGCTTGCTCCATTTTCCACAACGTCGCGGCGTATTTGATTAAGCTCATCGATTACATCTTGGCGGGCTTCTTCGGTAATTTCTGGTTCAATTACTATTTGAGCCACTTCTACTTCGGCACCAAAAACTGGGCGATCGTCTTCAGGGATAGAAAAGAAAAACTCTCGTACTTCTTCTGGTGTTACTTCAACATCTTCTACAACTTTACGCTGCATTTCACTTGCTAGCTTTAAAGTTTTGTTGACCTCAAATAGCTCTTGTCTCAGTTGAGCAATATTGTCTTTTCTGTAATATTCCACTACTTTTTCTTCACTGCCCAACTCACTGATCATATAATCCATTTGCTGACTTATTTGTTGGTTAATTTCAGCATCTGGAACTATTATACTGTCTATTTTGGCATGGTGCGCGTATAGTTTATCTTCCATTAATTTACCAACCAATTGACATCGAGAGATATTTTTTATATCGATACCTTGTTGTTGCATTTCAAGGTAACTTTTATCAATATCGCTATCTAAAATTACATATTCTCCTACCACGGCACTAACACCTTCGGCCTTATAACGCTTAAAAGGTTTTATAGAGTCTGCTTTTTTGGCTACAACCTGTAAAGAGTCTTCAACTTTATTTTTTACGACACCTGTACTATCTACGGTTACTACTTCTTGGGCAACAACCAAGTTTGCTAACAGCATATATACGGCCATTAATATATTACCGCTCTTCATAAGTTTCAAAATTTTTATTTTTAAGTGCATCTTTTGTTATGTCTTTTTCTAATTTTTTTATTAATTCCAGCTTTCTTTTGTTTAAAATAATCTGCTCAATCGTTGGAGAAACATAAGAAAGTGGGGCAACATCGTTGGTTTTTAATACGTCTTCAATTTTGACCAAATATACCCCTAATGAATCTTGTACTTGTGTAAAATTTGTTTTTTTTAACAATTCGGCTTCTTTCTCCTGTAATGCTGGAAATGTATGTAATAAAGCATCTTTTTTCACCCAAGTTGAATCGTTGAAATTATAATTGGTAAACTGAATGCTTATGTTTTCCAATTCTTCCTTATCTGTATTGTTATACCTTCTAAATTTTTCAACAACCCTGTTTAAGTTTGTGAAGTTATTAGATAGCAGTATATAGCGAACTTTTATAAGCTCGTCGTTTAAAATAAAGTTGTCTTTATTTTGTTCGTAAAAAGCTGTCAATTCGTTTTTACTGACTGTACTGTCCAATTGTTGTGCCACTATTGCGTTTTTATAACCTTCGGCATATAGTTCGTTCTTATAATCCTTTACAAGTTTTTGGTACGCATCAAGCTTTGTTTGTGGAAGGTTTATTTTCGCTTGGTCTATCAGTAATTGTTGCGTTGCCCAACGGTTTATATAATTGTTCATTATAAAGGTACTGTCTTGTACTGTAGCATTTTCGGGTATAATTCCTTCTAAATCTTCCTGGTATAAATAAGTGTCATTAACCCTGGCAATAGGAGTTTGTTCGGCATCTTTTTTAAAATAATCACACGATACCGTAATTGAAAACAATAAAATAAGTAGTCCGGTTTTTCTCATTAACCTTAGGCTTTTAGCTCTTCTTTTACTCTATTAAGTACTTTTTTATTGATGGTTACTTTGTATTTACTGCGCAGTTCTTCTATCCATTTTTTCTCAAGATAGTTTTGATAATCGCTCAAAACACTTCCTCTAGCGTCCTCTAATGGTTTAATGCCAGAGGGAATAATTTTATTGACAGCTACAACAATAAACGAGTCATTCTGCTCATAAATTTTCGATATTCCTTTTTTAGAAACAAAATTTTCTGGCAGTTCTCGCTCTCCTTCTTCAAAAGTACCAGTTGTAAGAATTACGTTTACTTTGTCATCTTGGTTTAGAAGTGTTTTAATTTCTTCGCCGGTTTTTCCCTTTTTGAAAAGCTTTACAGCATTTTTTGCAATTTCATTGTTTGTTGCTGAAATAATCTCAGCTTCAAAACGCTTATCCCATTTGTAATTTTGCTTATTTTCTGAATAATATTTTTGAAGTCCGATGGAATCTGTTTTAGCTTTCGTCCAAATGTTTTTTTCCATCAAATCAAAAATCAACAAGCCATCGCGATACTCACTTATCACGGCAGCATAGTCTTCATTTTCTCTTTCCAGCACTTCCCTAAAATAGTCTTTTAAGGCTTGCGTTTCAAATTCGTCGTACATATCATTTAAAACACTGTATTTACTTTTAGAGAGACGTATTCTACGTTGGCGTTCGGAAATATATTCTGCAAAATCACTATATTTCACCTCTTTATCGCCTATGGTAAAAAGTGTTTTATTTTGGGAAGGGCTTAAGGTGTCATACTTCCACTTTCGGTTTAAGACTTCTTCGCTTACAAAATCATTAAAAAATGGAGCATAATTATTTTTTTGTGAAAACCCATATTTATTTTTAATCCTTTTGTTGACAGCCATAGTAACAATTTTTGAACGACTGCCATCTTTAACTCTCCTTTCAAGGCGCTGTTTTTCATCTTCAAAAGTTGGGTTGTTGTGCTTTTTCTCTAAGCGTATTATATGCCAGCCAAACTCACTTTTTATCGGTTTTGAAACATCACCTGGATTTTCTAGTTTATAAGCTTCTTCTTCAAAAGCCGTAGACTTTAGCTCCCCTTTTGTAAAAGGATTAAGTTTACCACCTTTAACTGCCGAATTTTTATCATCTGAGTATTGTTTTGCCAAATCTTCAAAAGATTTTCCTTGTTGCAGCATGGCATATACCTCATTAATCCGTTCTTCAGGACTAAAGGTTCTTGTGCCAACATTGTCAGATATCATAATATGCGAAACACTAACTTTTGGCTCCCTTTTTTTGCGGTCCATTACTTTTATAATATGGTACCCAAATTGGGTTCTAACAATATCTGAAACTTCACCTTCCTTAGTATTATAAGCTTCGGTTTCAAATGGGTAAACCATAGAGAAAACTGAAAAATAACCAAGCTTACCTGCTCTTTCTTTAGCGCCCGGCTCTTCAGAATATTGTTTTGCCAACTCTTCAAAATCTTCCCCGTTAATAGCTTTTTGGCGAACTTCCTTTATTTTATTATACGCTTTTAATGTGTCTTGTGGTACCGCATCGTAGCCAACACGTATTAAAATATGTGCAGCATTTATTTCTTCTTTTCCACGCTCATATGCCTCACGGGCCAAATCTTCGGTAACTTTATCTTCAAAAATGTAATTTCTTGAAAGTTGTTCTTGGTACTTTCTAAATTCCCTTTTAAAAGATCTTGTCTCGTCCAAGTTTTGCGCAAACGCTTCAGCAGATTTCAATTTATAATCTACAAACAAATCTAGATAGCCATCTACGCTTTTTTGCGATTCGTCTTGTACTAATTCTAAGTTCTTTTTATATACCCGCTTAAATTCTGAAACATAAATAGGAGTACCATCTATGGTCAATAAAACATCTTTATTATCCTGCCCAAAAACAGTTACCGATGCTATAACCATTAAAAGGAACAATAGGCTGTGTTTATTCATCTTTTATATTTATTATTTTGATAAGAAGTGTGGCAAAAGTATAAAAAACCGTCCGTTAAACAAGTTTTGTTTGCTAACGTTTTTATATAGCCATTAGTGTATCCTCGTATACTAAATTTGCTGAAATTTACTTAACTTGGTGCTAAACTTTTAGGTCATGAAATATTCGATTGAAATTATTATCAATTTGCCCCGAGAAGAAGTAATAGAAAAGATGGACAACCCCGATAATTTGAAACATTGGCAAAAGGGCCTTATCCATTATGAAATGTTAAGTGGAACCCCTGGACAAGAGGGAGCCACTATGAAAATGGAATATAAAATGGGCAAGCGGGACATGACTTTAATTGAAACGATCTTAAAACGCAATTTTCCTGAAGAATTTCACGCTACCTACGATACCAAAGGGGTTCATAACATACAAAACAACTACTTTGAAGAACTGGATGATATTCGCACCAAATGGATTTCAGAAAGTGAATTTCAATTTTCAGGTTTTGGAATGAAACTAATGGGATGGCTCATGCCAGGCGCGTTTAAAAAACAGTCTAAAAAATATATGAATGATTTTAAAAATTTTGCTGAAAAAGGTATTTCAGTTGCCAATAAATAATGGAGCAGGTAAAGTTAATTTGGGATTTTAGGGGTCCTAGCGCTTTACATATAGCAAAGCACCACGTTAAACACCTAAAAGAATTTATAACTTTAGAGTCATTGGAAAATACTTTCTGTAATACTGAGCAACTAACTGAAATGCATCATATTGCATTCATGATAATAGATAAAGAAAAGATGGATTTTATACGTGAGCACCTAAAACCAAACAGAGGGCAACTTTATAAGCCTTAAAACCAGTGTTGTATTTTATTTGTAACACCGTAATCATTTTATAGTCTTTAAGGAGAATTTATGTAGTTTTACGCCAAATAACAAAACACACACCATGAAGTATTTAAAAATTATATTCTTATTTATCTGTGTAACCAGTTTTTCACAAACCAAAGTTGGGACAGTAAATGTAGACTATATTGTTTCTAAAATGCCTGAACTAGAAACAGTAAAAAAACAAGTTGAAGAATACGGCACAAAACTAGATGCCGATCTTCAAAAAAAGGTACAGGAGTATCAAGCTAAAGTAGAAGCTTATAAAGCAGGGGAAGCTACTTTTACCGATGCCCAAAAGCAAGAAAAACAACAGGAGATCCTTACTGCTGAAAATGATATTGCAAAATTCCGACAAAACGGCAATCAATTAATCGGCATTAATAGGGACGAAAAAATGCGCCCACTTTATACGAAAATAGGAGAAGCTCTAGATAAAGTTGTAAAAGCAGAAGGCTACACACAAATACTAACTACTGGCAACAACTCCCTTGCTTATTTTGATGACACCTATGATGTAACCATTCTTGTATTGAAGGAATTAGGGATAACAGTTACAGAAGAATAAATGGTATCGAGGTAAGTATGTAAATAAGAAAAATAAAAAACGGGGAGATTCCCCGTTGTTTATTGATAATTATAAAGTTTTTTTATAAACCTAAGACCATTTATCTATTGGCTTATCGGCTATAGTTTGGCGCCTCCTTGGTTATGGTAACATCATGCGGATGACTTTCGTGAATTCCAGAAGAGGTGATTTTTATAAATTGCCCGTTTTCTTTTAACGCTTCAATAGAGTTTGCGCCACAATATCCCATTCCGGCTCTAAGCCCTCCAATAAACTGCGTCATACTTTCCACCAATTCACCTTTATATGGTACACGTCCCACAATACCTTCTGGTACAAGCTTCTTAATGTCGTCCTCCACATCTTGGAAATAACGATCTTTCGAGCCTTTATTCATGGCTTCTACACTTCCCATACCACGGTAAGATTTAAACTTTCTTCCTTCGTATATAATGGTTTCTCCCGGAGATTCTTTTGTTCCAGCTAATAAGGAACCTAACATTACACAATCTGCTCCTGCAGCTAATGCTTTCGGAATATCACCTGTATAACGAATACCTCCATCAGCAATTACTGGGACGCCACTACCTTTTAAAGCTGCAGCTACTTCTAGCACCGCAGAAAACTGTGGAAACCCTACTCCTGCAACAACACGGGTAGTACAAATAGAGCCAGGCCCAATACCTACTTTTACGGCATCGGCACCTGCATCGGCTAAATATTTAGCAGCTTCTGGCGTAGCTATATTACCTACTACTACATCCAGTTCTGGAAATTTCTTTTTTACTTCCTGTAAAACAGTTACAACACCTTTGGTATGGCCGTGAGCGGTATCGATAATTACAGCATCTACCTGAGCATTTACCAATGCTTCAGCACGTTCAACGGCGTCTGCAGTAACACCTAAGGCAGCAGCAACTCTTAAGCGTCCATATTGGTCTTTATTGGCTGTTGGCTTTTGAGTTAATTTAGTTATATCTCTAAAGGTTATTAACCCCAACAAAGTACCATCGTCTTCAACAACGGGTAATTTTTCAATTTTGTTTTCTTGAAGGATAATTTCAGCCTCTTTTAAAGAAGTACCTTTAGCTACGGTCACTAAATTTTCAGAAGTCATTACTTCTTCTAATTTACGCTTGTAGTTTTTTTCAAAACGAAGATCTCTATTGGTAACAATTCCTATTAATTTGGCATTATCATCTGTAATGGGAATACCGCCAATGCTGTATTCTTTCATGGTTGCCTGAGCATCACCAACAGTTGCGGTCTTTTTTAAGGTAACTGGATCGAGAATCATTCCGCTTTCGGCGCGTTTTACTTTGCGCACTTCGGCAGCTTGTTGCTCGATGGTCATATTTTTATGCAAAACCCCTATCCCACCTTCACGGGCGATGGCAATAGCCATAGCACTTTCAGTAACGGTATCCATTGCTGCGGAAACAATAGGCACATTTAAAGTAATATTTCGGGAAAATTTTGTTTCGATGGAAACTTCTCTTGGAAGCACTTCAGAATACGCAGGTACTAAAAGTACATCGTCATAT
>TARA_R100000306_G_scaffold62416_1_pt1 | contig 78403 bp, 72 predicted proteins | sample TARA_R100000306 | Tara Oceans TARA_R100000306 (sample SAMEA2620824) | marine metagenome | biome: marine biome (ENVO:00000447); feature: mesopelagic zone (ENVO:00000213); material: "saline water (ENVO:00002010), including plankton (ENVO:xxxxxxxx)" | depth 1000 m | reverse complement strand
CGCCATCGGCACCAGCCACGGCGCCTACAAGTTCACCCGTCCGCCAACAGGTGACACGCTGGCGATTGGCCAGATCAAGGCCATTCACAAGCGCATCCCAAATACGCATCTCGTCATGCACGGCTCCTCTTCTGTGCCGCAGGAGTGGCTGAAGATCATCAACGAGCACGGCGGTAATATCAGCGAGACCTACGGTGTGCCTGTTGAAGAAATTCAGGAAGGCATCAAGCACGGCGTTCGCAAGGTCAACATCGATACCGATCTGCGGTTGGCGTCTACTGGTGCAATCCGTCGTTACTTCACCGAGCATCCGGCTGAATTCGACCCACGGAAGTATCTCGCCAAGGCAACCCTCGCGATGTCCGAAATCGTCAAGGCGCGTTATGAAGCCTTTGGTACTGCGGGTCAGGCCAGCAAGATCAAGCCAATGTCGCTGGACGCCATGGCTAGCCGATACGAGAAGGGTGAGTTGGCTGCGAAGATCAACTAGTCGTATGGCTGTTACACAGGTGGCCGGCTCATGAGTTTCGATGCGGACTACCTGCGCCACAGTCTTCAGTCGCTTGCCGAGGCGGCGCAGGCGCCAACCGTTGTCGAGGGGCAGTCAGGTGGGCTGCAGGAGTACGTCGAGCACTACAAGCTCGATAGATGCCTGGCGCTCACCAATGCCTACCACTGCGGCATCCTGGAAACGACTGGCTACAGTGTGGCCGTGCAGATTTTTCAGGTGGCTTCCGCCAGGGCGACCGTCACGGTGTTGCATGGCTATTTCGACCATGTCGGTCTCTATCGCCACATCATTACCCGGCTGCTGAACTTCGGCTTCAACGTCGTGGCCTTCGATCTACCGGGTCATGGTTTGTCGAGTGGTGCACGCGCAGCTGTTCGCAGTTTCGATGAATATCGTCTTGTGTTCGACAGCGTGCTCGATCAGTGTCGACAGTTGTTTCCCGCCATGGCAGCCCTGCCGCAATTTGCCGTAGGACAGAGCACCGGCGGGGCCATAATGCTTGAACACCTCCTGACCAGCCTGTCCCGAACGCCATTCCAGCACTGCGTGATGTTGGCGCCGCTGGTACGGCCGCGGGCCTGGGAAAAGGCAAAACTGATGTTTAGCCTGATTGGGCGGTATCGTGATTACTGGCCAAGACAGTGGAATCTCAATAGTCACGACGAGAGCTTCCACAACTTCATCAAGAACTGTGATCCCCTGCAGCCGAGGCAGGTCAACGCCCGCTGGGTGGAGGCGCTTATCGACTGGATTCCGCGCACTGAGGCAGCGCGTCCAGGCGCCATGGAGCGCTCGCGCGACAATCTTCCAGGCATCACCATTCTTCAGGGCAGCGATGACGCTACGGTGGAGTGGGAACACAATCTTCCGGTAATTGAAACGCTGTTTCCGTGGGCGAGGAGCATCGTGATTCCGGACGCACGACATCACCTCGTGAATGAGGCGGTGCTGTATAGGGACAGAGTCTTCAACCTGATGGAAGAAGCCTTCGAGAGCTCCCTCCATCAGTCAGTTTCCCGGACGGGACATTAAGGCGCAGCCGGTACGTCGATCAGCAGTACTTCGCTATCGCTTTCAGCCTTGATCGTCAGATGGCTGACCTCGCTGATGGCCAGCGCATCGCCCTTGCTGGCGGCTTGCCCATTGACGCTGACGCGACCACTGGATACCAGCAGGTAACCCAGATACTTCAGGTCGTGCTCGATACTGCTGCCTTCCGCAATTCGACCGCCTGAAATCGTGGCGTCCTGATGAATAAGCAGGGCGCCCTGTTCCAGATCGGCGTCGCGGCCAGACGCCAGCGGTACCAGCCTCTGCTCAACAACTTGTTCCGGAAACACTCTGGCTTCCCAGCGTGGCGCGACGTTCCGCTTCGCGGGCTCGATCCAGATCTGGTACAGGTTGGTGGACTCATCTTCCCGGTTGTATTCCGAGTGCGCCACGCCAGTGCCAGCACTCATCACCTGAACGTCGCCGGCGCCGGTCCGGCCTTCGTTGCCCAGGCTGTCGCGGTGGGTGATCCCGCCCTTGCGGACGTAGGTGATGATTTCCATATTGTTGTGCGGATGGGTACCGAAGCCGGTGCCTGCAGCAATCACGTCGTCGTTGACCACCCGCAGGGCGCCAAACCCCATTCTTTCAGGATCGTAGTAGTTGGCGAAACTGAAGTGGTGCCTTGCCTTGAGCCAGCCGTGGTTGGCATGGCCAAGGGTGTCATAGCCTATGAGCTGGATCATTGTCATTCACTCCTCTATTGGATAGGTGAATGGTATCAATAACGCTGAAGGAAATAATCGCCGGCATTTGAACTTGATAAAGTCCACTGCAGACTTAATTGAAGCTCGCGATTTTCTGGAAAACCAGGATGCGGTTGTTGGCTGGCATCTCGATTTGCTGCTGGAACCGAAGATCATTGGCCTCCGCCAGCATCTCAAGCTGCGAGATGTCGGGTATGCCCCCACAGCCCTGGGTCTTGAGCGCTGCATCGAATTCGCGGTTGCTGACGCTGTTATGCTCACCCTGTTCCATAAAGGGGCCATAACAGACGAGCAGGCCCTGAGGCTTCAGCAGACTGTTGGCATTGTTGAAGAAGAAGGGTAGACGGTCGGGCAGCATGATGTGCAGGGTGTTGGCGGTAAAGACAAGATCCCAGGCATCGTGCAGCCCCGGCGTCACCATTGACTCACCGACCTCGAAGCTGATCGGCGGCAGGATGTTCTGCAGCTCGCTACGTTGGTAACGCTGCTTCAGAATGTCCAGGTTCGGCGGCTGCTCGGAGGGTTGCCACGCCCACTGAGGATGGGCAGCCGCGAAGAAGGTCGCGTGCTGCCCGGTTCCTGAGCCTATCTCGAAAGTCCGCTGTGGGCGGTCCGACAGCAGTGAGGCCAGCACGTCGAGAATTGGCCGCTTGTTTCGTTCGCTCGCTTCGGAGCAGGGCAGATCATCCATGGTCAACCTTCCTAGGCGAGAAACTAGAGTCCGAATAGTTCTGGTGAGAACAGCAGCAGCATCACGACGAACATCTGAATGATGATGAACGGCATGACACCACGATAGATATCGGTCGTTCGAACCGAAGCCGGTGCAACGCCCTTGAGGTAGAACAGGGCGAAGCCAAAGGGCGGCGTGAGGAAGCTGGTCTGCAGGTTCATGGCGATCAACATGGCGAACCACACCATGCTGATGCCAAGTGCCTCGGCTACCGGCGCCAGAATGGGGACGACGATAAAGGAGATTTCGACGAAGTCGACGAAGAAACCAAGCACGAGAATGATCAGCATGCTGACGAGCAGGAAGCCCCACTTCTCGCCCGGCAGGCTGAGCATCCATTCTTCCACGATAGTGTCGCCACCTGTGTAGGTGAAGGCCATGGAAAAGGCAGTGGCGCCGAGCAGTATTGCGAAGATCATGGCGGTGATGCTCATGGTCTCCTTTGAGCTCTCCCAGATCATGCGGAAGGAAAACTGCTGGTAGACCAGCGACAGGATGATGGCACCGATGCCACCAAGCGCAGCTGATTCTGTCGGCGTCGCGATGCCAGTAAAGATGGACCCGAGCACGACGAGGATGAGGGCAAGCGGCGGCATGATGGCCATGAGCGCACTGAGATATTGCTGGGTCTTGGTCTCTGTCGAGTCAGGATCCTGAATGGCCGGTGCATGGTCAGGATTGCGCCAGCTTACGAACAGCACATACACGACGTAGCAGCCAACCAATACCACGCTCGGCCAGATGGCAGCCTGGAAGAGATCGCCCACTGGGATGCCCAGCACATCGCCAAGAATAATCAGGATGATCGATGGCGGTACGATCTGGCCCATGGTGCCTGATGCGCAGATTACGCCAGTGGCGAGCCCTTTGTCATAGCCGTACTTGAGCATGACCGGCAGTGAAATCAGGCCCATGGCGACCACACTGGCACCGACCACACCGGTCGATGCGGCCAGCAGTGCGCCAACGAGAATGGTGGCAATGGCGAGCCCGCCGCGAACGCCACCGAAGAGTTTGCCCATGGCTTCGAGCAGCTGCTCGGCCAGCTTCGTCTTCTGCAGCACCAGGCCCATGAAGATGAACAGCGGAATCGCCATGAGCAGCGTGTTCTGCATGATGCTCTGTATGCGGTAAGGCATGAAGGCGAACAGCTCAAAGCCTTCTGAAAACACACCGAAGAGCAGGGCGACACCACCAAAGGTGAACGCGACAGGAAAGCCGAGTAGCAGCAGGAACAGGGCAACGATGAACATGATCAAACCGACCATTACAGCAGCGCTCCTGACTTGGTGGACATCTTCTCGGCAGCGGGAGGCGGCGAATAGTGCGCCCGCCCGCTCATGACCAGTACAGCATGGGTAATCATACCCACGCCTGAAAGCGCCAGTAGACCTGCAGAAATCGGAATCATGCTCTTGATGATCCAGCGATGGGTCAGGCCGCCCGGATCGCCACTGGTTTCACCAATGGACCAGGCATTTTCCGTAAAGCCGACGCCGTACCAGAGTATGAGCAGGGCGAAGGGCAGCAGGAAGACAATCGAGCCGATAAGGTTGATAAGGGCCTTGGCACGCTCGCTGGCCCGTTCGTAGAACACGTCGACACGGACGTGACCGTCTGTTTGAACGGCATAGGGAATGGCGAGCAGGAAGGCTGCAGAAAACAGATGCCACTCCAGCTCCTGCATGCCTACCGAAACCGAGTCGAAGGCGTAGCGGGCACTCACGTCATAGCTTACGTTGATGAGCATCGCAATGAAGAGCACTGCGGCGAGTACGCCGCAGAAGTTGGTAATGGCCGCCAGGCCACGATCGACTTTTTCGAGCATCTGTTGTCGTGTCCTTACTGTGCGTCGGCTTCTTCCTGGCTCTTCAGGTAGGCAGAATCGGAGATTTTCGTCCAGCCTCGTGCTTTGTCCAGAAACTCAGCTTGTGATGCCTGGATTTTCTTCGCCATTGGATTGCCCTTGGCTTCTTCGTCCAGCAGTTCCTGGTTGGCCTTGCGCATGGCGTTCATGACCTCAGGCGGGAAGGTCTTGATCTTCACCTCGGGGAACTCTTCCTGAATGCTCGCCCAGCTTTCGGCGCTCTCGTAGTAGGAGTGAACGTACATGTTGTAGGCCGCCTCTCGCATCGCAATCTTGAGAATGGCCTGTAAGTCTTCCGGTAGCTTATCCATGGTCTGCTTGTTGATCAGGAACTGCAGTTCGGTCGCAGGCTCGTGCCAGCCAGTGTAATAATAAGGCGCAATTTTCTGGAAACCCATGCGGAGGTCGAGCGCAGGACCGACCCACTCGAGCGCATCTATGGTGCCGCGTTCAAGCGAGGTATACAGCTCACCGGGGGCGATGTTGGTGACGCTGACACCGAGCTTCGCCAGCACTTCACCGGCAAATCCCGGTATGCGCATCTTCAGACCCTTGAGGTCCTCGACCGTGTTGATTTCCTTCTGGAACCAGCCGCCCATCTGGTTGCTGGTGTTGCCGCCAGGGAACGAAAGCACGCCGTGTTCGTCGTAGACTTCCTGCATGAGTTTCATGCCGTCGCCGTAGTAGAACCAGGCGTACTGTTCAGGCGCGATCATGCCGAATGGCATGGTGGTGAAGTACATCGAGGTCGGAATCTTGCCTTTCCAGTAGTAGGAGGCGGAATGGCCCATATCGTACTGACCTGACTTCACCATATCGAATACGCCGAATGGTGATTTATGCTTGTTGGCCGAATCGATCTTGATGGTGAGCCGGCCACCTGACATTTTCTCAACGTTATCCGCCAGCCGCTGAGGCGTGTCACCGAAAATTGGAAAATTGGGTTGCCAGGTTTCCGCAAGCTTCAGCTCGAATTTTTCACCCGGGGCGGTCTTGGCTGCAGCGGTGTCGGAAGACGCTGATTCGGCGCTCTTGTCGTTGCAGGCCAGCAGGAAACCGAACAGCGATACGCAGGTGAGTTGTGCAACTTTGCGAGCGAGTCCACCTGGCAGTGCCGGCGCTGAGAACTGGAAATGATTCATGAGTCACGGTGCCTTATTCTTGTTGATACGACGCGGCGCTTGTGCGCATCACAACAGTATACCAGCCGCCGTGGGAGATAAAGCCTGGATTGCATAGCGCGCGAGGGCTTGCAGCCTTCTGCCAAACCCCGTTTACTGACAGCATTAATCAAACAAGGCAAGGCTGGATGAAGATAGGGATCATAGGTAGCGGCATAGCGGGCCTGAGTGCAGCGTGGTTGCTGGGACGCAGACATGAAGTGACGCTGTTCGAACGCCATGCACGACCAGGTATGGGTGCTTTCAACCTGCAATATTCCGTTGCCGGGGTGGACACCACAATCGACGTGCCGCTGCGGGCATTCAACAGCTGTTACTATCAGAACCTGATGGCGCTGTACAAAATGATCGGCGTAGAGACCAGCCATGCCGACCATTCAGCTGGCTTCAGCATGAAGGGTGCGAGGAAGGATTTCCTCAGCTATCGCTATCTTGGGTGGCGCAAGACGACCTTCCCGATGCTCGACAACCTGCGCAGTCTCAGTCTCGTCTCGTTTCTGATTGCGAAGGATATGGCTGTATTTCAGCTGACAGCACCGAGAGACCTCGCCGCTGGTCGCGCCGACAACATGACTTTGCTGGATTATCTCGAAGCTGGCGGGTATTCGAGAGCTTTTATCGATCAGGTCATGCTGCCGACATTGGCCGCAACCGGCACCTGCACTTACGAGGCCGCAGCCGGCTATCCCGCCGCACTGGTCATAGAGTTTTTCGCAGGCGGGCTCCTCTTCAATGGTATCTGGCGCGCCCGACACGGCGCTGACGATGCGATCGAGAGGTTGCTGGTGAACTGTACTGAGCTGCGCTGTAATGCGCGGGTGAATGCTGTGCGCAAGGAAGGCGAGGGGGTTCGAGTCGACTTCAGCGGCGGTTCAGCCCAGTTCGATCATGTGATTATCGCCAGCCAGGCCAATCAGGCCGTCGAACTGATCGGCACGGAGGAAGCGAAGGCCAGTGCGCTGCTGCGCACTGTACAGTATCAGTCGAGCGAGCTGGTGGTACACACCGATCCGCAGTTCGCGCCTGCGCCAGGACGCTCTTCGGCGCCGCTGCAGTTCTTGCTCGACCCTTCGGCAGACAAACCTATGGCCAGCATTCAGCTGAACCACATCTATCCGCAGCTGAAAAAGGCGCCACCGATATTTCAGACCTGGAATCCACTGGTGCAGCCCGATGACAAGCATGTACTTGGTCGCACCATATTCGAGCGGCCCGTGGTGACACTGGAGAGTCTCGCCGCGCTGCAGTCACTCGCGCACGTGCACGAAGAGCCAGGACGTCGCATCTGGTACTGCGGGTCCTACGCTATGCCCGGTATTCCATTGCAGGAGAGCGGAGTGGAATCAGCCATGGTCATAGCCGCCAGGCTTGGTTGTCCAGCGCCTTGGCAAACGGGCGGGAATGAAGAACAGGCGGCCTGACGTGGGTTATACCGAAAGCGCCAGAACTCATAGAACTCCAAAACAACAACGGGGAGGCAAACGATGAACATAAAAGAATCTCTAAAAGACAGGACCATCATCATCACCGGCGCCAGCCGCGGCATTGGCCGTGAGATGGCCCTGCGGTTTGCTGCAGACGGCGCCAACATCGTGATCGCAGCCAAGTCTACGGAGCCGCATCCGAAACTCCCTGGCACCATCTTCACCGTGGCTGACGAAGTTCGCGAAGCCGGTGGGCAGGCCCTGGCGGTGCAGGTGGATGTGCGTGACGAGGCACAAATAAAGTCGATGGTGGATCAGGCCGTCGAGGCCTTCGGCGGTATCGATGGCCTTGTGAACAACGCCGGTGCGATCAAGCTGGCTACAGCAGAATCACTGCCACTGAAACGCTTCGACCTGATGTACCAGATCAATACCCGCGCGGTCCTGGCCTGTGCTCAGGCTTGTCTGCCGCATCTGAAGAAGTCGCGCTGTGGTCATATCCTCAATTTGTCGCCGCCGGTAAATCTCGACCACAAGTGGTTTGAAAATTTCGGTCCCTACACTATCACCAAGTACGGTATGTCGATGCTCACGGTAAGTATGGCTGCCGAGTTCAAGCGCTATGGCATCGCCGTGAATTCGCTGTGGCCACAGACGCTGATTGCTACAGCAGCGGTGGAGTTCGAAGCAGGTGGCAAGGCTGCACTCGAGAAGGCGCGCAAGCCCGCGATCATGGCTGATGCAGCTTATGCCATCATGAGCGTCCCGCACTGCAGTCTCACCGGGCAGTGGTTGATAGACGAGACTTACCTGCGCTCTGAAGGTCGCGATAACTTCGATGACTATCGTTACGACGATAGCTATGACGGGAAGCTTATGAAGGATTTGTTCCTGGATTGAGCAAAAGCCGGCAGTGAAATTCTGCCGGCTTCTCTCGCAGCGTGTTACTCAAGACTGCTCGCTGGCGTCTCTCAGCTTCACTACAGAATTCGCGGAAATCTCCTTTTTCGAGAAGAACTCGTCATCCACCTCACCATAGACGTAGACGCGATCGCCTTGCTCAATAGGTTCGCCGTACGCTTTGTCCAGTGGATTGTACATCATCTCGGCCGTGTCGATGGTCAGGGTCTTGCCATCACTTTCGACGGTAAATTCGCGTCCGGAGACTTTCGTGACTTCGCCTCGGGTCGAGATATAGGTGCCTTCTGTTAGATCCTGGTTTTGATTCTGGCCTTGCTGCTGGTTCTGGACTTGTTGTTGGTTCTGGCCCTGCTGTTGATTCTGGCCCTGAGTCGATCCCTGCCTGTTGACGTCAGCCTCCACTGCGCCTACATAAGCAGGTGAGGTATCGACGACATAGTAGTAATCGCGGGTCGCGGTCAGATAAATATTGTTGGCTTCGATTTCACGATTATCGAACCATCCATCCTCGACGGTACCGCTCACGACGACTTCATCCCCGGCTTTGAGATACTGACCAACGTCAGCGCCCCAGGTCCAGCCTTCCAGTTCCACTTCGATGGTGTCGCCGCCGAAATCAAGCTTGAAGTCATCACCATCGATGCCGATGACCGTGCCGGTCAAGACAGCTGTATCACCTTCCTGGTAGCTTGACAGTGGCTTGGGATCGGCCAGGGCCTGAGTCGCGCCAAGGCCGATCACCGCTGCAGTCATTAGAGTTTTCATGCTGTTGTACTTCATGATGTGTCCTCTCTAGTGTGAAGTTGATAATTTCCTTCTGCTGCTAAACGACGCTGCAAACATCCTGTCGCAGGACTGCTCGTGATCGTAATCAGGCAATCCTTATGCCAGGCCTGCCTGTTGCAACCTTCTCGACAAACCACGCCTGCCCGCATGAATCACAGGTGTAAGGTTTTCAGGCGCTTTGTAAAATCTATAGTTTTGAGGACTGCGCCCGCAGCTCTTCGCCCAGAGACCTCCGATTGGCCAAAATATTCGTACCGTGTGAAATGACAGGCTTACCGTCAGTTGGTTAGCGGAAAACACAAAAATGTTATCGCAGTAGGAGGCGTGCTATATGAATGACATCGACGCATTGGTCAGAGAGGTTGTGTGCCGATGGCTGATCTAATCTGTCTGGCTACAGGCGTCTTGCTGGTGCTGCTGGTCTGGTTCGACTTTGGCTCTACCGCGCTGACAGCATCCGAAAGCGGACCGCTGTCGCGAAGAGTTGCTTTCGCCACCTGGCGCCTTGCGCTGACCCTGAACAAACTGGTGAAATCGCACCGGTTTCTAGGCGCGGTCGGCCCGCTGATCATTATGGTGCTGATCAACATGTGGGTGTTCGCCGCCTGGCTCGGCTGGTCGCTGATCTACCTTGGTGGGGAGCCGTCAGTGCTCAACTCGATCACGAAAGTGCCCGCCGACACTTCCTCTGTCAGTTATTTCGTTGGCTTCACCCTAACGACGCTGGGAACCGGCGACTATGTCCCGGCCGATGGCTTCTGGCAGATGATGACAGTCGTTACTGCATTTAATGGACTGGCGCTGATTACGCTGTCGATTACCTACGCAATTCCTGTGGTACAGGCTGCCGCAGTCAAGCGTACCGTCGCCAGGGAAATATCGGTCATGGGTGAGACCGTAGACGAGATTGCTGCGCATTGGGCACGGCATCACCAGTATCAGGGTGTTGAAACGTATCTGGCTACGCTGACACCACAGATTCTCGATATTGCACAGAAGCATCTCGCCTATCCTATATTGCATTACTATCACAGCCCTGAATTGCAAACGGCCTTGCCCCTGAAGCTTGCCGCACTGGATGAAGCTATCCGTGCAATTCCTGCCGAAGCATATGTGCAGAATCCCTCGCTTCGGATTGCTGAGCACAATTGTTCCAAGGCGATCGAGGTATTTCTGTCTACCTTGAACAAGGCCTTCATCCACCCAACTGATGAGGAGCCCCCGCAGCTGCTGGCACCAGACCTCACAAAGGGTACTGCGCGTGTGGTCGGAACGCAGAGGGCGACTGAGAGCCTCGCCAAGCGCCGAAAACTGCTCAGGGCGCTTGTGCTCCAGGATGGCTGGACCTGGGATCAGATTGCGAAGGGGTAGGTGTCCGGATAGTCAGCAATGTCCTGGGTAGCCAGCGGCGTCACCGCATGACTCTCGTCGAACCAGATAAATTCATCGAACTGTTCGCCCAAGCGGGCGTCGAAATAGTGGCTGGCTCGCTCGGTTCGTGGCCGGTAGATCACGCCTATGGCGCGTTCGAGCCTTTCCCGCCTGAGCAGCCGACTGAGGTTCGGAGATTTCGGTCGGCGTAGGGGCAGCATGAATCGTGGAATGCCTGTGTCGTGACACAGTCGCTCCCAGCTGTTCGCAAGTGAGGGTCGAACGGTCTTGATTTCCATCTCGTCGCCCCAGTCGTCTGCCGCTGCCACGGTGCCCGTATGAGTTCCGAAGCCGATCAGGTAGGCCTCGTTGCCGAAACGTTCGCGGCAGAGCTGGCCGACGTTGAGCTGACCACGTGCAGGCATATCTGTGCCCTTGGCATTACCGATATGAGAGTTGTGTTCCCAGACCACGGCTTTGGCCTTGGGGCCGTGATGTGTCAGGAGCTCATCGAGCGTTTCGAACATGTGCGAGTCACGCAGGTTCCAGGAGTCGCTGTAGCCGCTGTACATCGTCCGGTAATAGGCTTCTGCATTGTTGATGAGACGGGCGTTCTGCACGGCATTCAGATAGAACTCCTGCTCTCTGGCTGATTCTTGACCATGGTCCCTGAGCAGGGACAGGCGCTGTTCCAGTAGCTCCGTTAACGCTGCGGCAACCTCGTCGGCGCAATCCCGGTATCGGCTGCTGGCGGCGGCTCTGCCGTAGGCGGCAGGGTCGGGTTGCCATGGCGCCAGACAGCTGTATTGCGTCCGGGCAATCTCTGCGGCCTCGGTATCGCGGGATTCCAGGTATTCAATGACGGCATCGATCGACGTGTACAGACTATACAGATCAAGACCGTAAAAGCCCGTCCGCTGCTGCTCGGTAAGTTTTGCATTGTGGTCATGCAGCCAGTCTACGAAGCTTTGTACTTCACGATTGCGCCACATCCAGGTGGGGAAGCGTGCGAAGCTCTCCCAGTCGGCCGCAGGACCATGAATGTGGCGCACATGGTTGTTGATGCGGAACGCGTCAGGCCAGTCAGCTTCTGCCGCCACGATATTGAAGCCTTTCTGGGCGATGAGAGCCTGAGTGATTCTGGCTCGCATTCGATAGAACTCGGAGGTGCCGTGGGAGGCTTCGCCAATCAGTACCACTCGGGCGTCGCCGATGCGTTCCAGTAGTGGCGCCAGATCAGCAGTGTCGATATCGTCGAAGGGCTCGGCAGCCTCGGCGAACAGCCGCGCATCTTCAGAAAGATTGCTCGTCGTACTGCGCCGCGCCGCTGCAGCATCGCCAGCTTCAGTCCAGCCGCCTTCACCGATCAGCGGCACGAATCGTACGTCTGAGAGATGTTCTTCACGGTACTCGTCTTCAGCGACGCGGGTGACCCGCAGCAGCGCCTGATGGCCTTTGCGCTCACCTACCGGAATCACGAGCCTGCCACCAACAGCGAGCTGCTGCTTGAGGCGTTCAGGCACGACCGGGGCGCCGGCTGCCACTACGATACCGTCATAGGGGGCGTTCGACGGGCGGCCCAGTGTGCCGTCACCACATATTACATTCACCTTGTCATATCCGGTCTGCCTCAATGTCCGGCGTGCAGCCTCCGCCAGCGAGGCATGTCTCTCGATGCTGTCCACCTCGCCGGCAATTTCTGCGAGAACGGCGGCGGCGTAACCGGATCCGGTGCCGATTTCGAGCACCCGTTCGCCCCCATTAAGTTCCAGTGCCTCGGTCATGAGCGCAACGATATAGGGTTGTGAGATGGTCTGGCCTTCTGCAATCGGCAGCGGCGCATCGTCATACGCCCGTGTCGCGAGTGAGTCGGGTATGAATTTCTCACGGGGAACCTTACGCATGGCTTCGAGAACCAGCGCTGAGCGCACACCCCCGGCGGCGATCTGTTTGTTGACCATTGATCTACGACGCTCCGCCAGTTTGGTGCTGTCCTTCGCAAAGATAACCATATGGATGCTCCTTCGTCGGGTTAGGTCAAGTTCAGTCGGTGGTCAAAAGCGATGCAGAGCTCGTGCCACTGTTTTCAGTGATTTTTTTCGACTACATCGCTGCTCAGCCTCGTACGACTCCTGAGTAAACAGCGCGGCTGCACTGTGCAAGCTGGCGCGCCTTTTAACCTGAAGACATTGGAGGTCTCCATGGCCAACTTACCCAAAGACCCTGCACTGGACAGCACTCTGGCCATCCTCAAGGACGGCTATAACTTTATCCAGAAGCGTCGCCGTCGCTTCAATAGTGATCTGTTCCAGATTCGGCTGATGTTACAGCCCACGATTTGTATCGGTGGCGAAGAAGCGGCCGAGGTCTTTTATGAGCCAGAGCGTTTCACCCGCAAGGGGGCGCTGCCAAAGCCTATACTCTGGTCGCTGCAGGACGAGGGCAGTGTGGCGGTACTCGATGCCGCTGAGCACCATCGGCGTAAGCAGATGTTCATGTCGATGATGAATCCCGCTTCAATCGCAAAGCTGGTCGATCTGTTCGAAAGCGCGTGGCGCGAGGCGCTGCCGCACTGGTGCGGCGACAAGTCAATAGCTCTGCTGGATGTCGCCAACGGCGTTCTATGTCAGGCAGTTTGCCGGTGGAGCGGCCTTGTCCTCAACAAAGAGACGCTGGATAGTCGTACTACAGAACTTGCTGCCATGATTGATGGGGCCGGAACCCCGGGTCCCCGTAACTGGCGAGGACTCTGGCTTCGTCGCCGCACAGAGAAGTGGGCGAGATCGGTCATTGCCCAGGTACGAAGAGGCGATCTGGAGGTCGCACCAGACACACCGTTAAGCATCATCGCCTTTCATGAGGATGATCAGGGCGCACGTCTGAGCGAGACGATAGCGGCTGTCGAATGGCTCAATATTCTTCGCCCCACGGTGGCCATTGGGCGCTACATCATGTTCGCTGGCCATGCGCTGCATGTGCACAAACCGGATCGGCAGCGTCTGCTGGACGACGACAACTACCTGACCTCATACGTGCAGGAGGTGCGTCGTTACTATCCCTTTTTCCCGTTCACCGGCGGATTTGTCAGGCAGCCCTTCGAATGGCGCGGGCACAAGTTTGCAAAAGGTGATCGGGTGCTGCTCGATCTTTATGGCACTAACCGTGACGAAACCATCTGGAAAAATGCGGAGCAGTTCGAGGCTGGTCGTTTCCTGGACGCCGAAATCACGCCGTTCAATCTGATCCCGCAAGGTGGCGGCGCCTTTGATACCAACCACCGCTGCGCCGGTGAGTGGATTACCATCGAGTTGCTGAAAAAGGCAAGCCGACTATTGGTCGGCGCGATGAGCTACGAAGTGCCGGAGCAGGATTTTTCTATCGACCTCTCCAGGATGCCTGCTCAGCCCCCTGAAGGCTTCGTGATTGCTCAGGTGAGGCCTTCCACGCAGACCTCTGCACCGAAAGCTGCGACGACACGAAAGCCGGCAACTGCTGAACGCTGAAAACAACACTCTGCCGTGGTTGAAGCGGCAGGCATAAGCCTCTAGTCTAGCTTTACTTTGTAAAGTTAACGCTGGATCTGAATATGCCGGGTAAGACAGTCAACAGTGCCATCGTGCTGCTGGTCATCGGGAATGCGCTGGCCCTGGTCAGCGACGTTGTGATCAAACTGCTGGGCCAGGATGTCCCGGTGCTGCAGTTTGTATTCCTGCGCTGCCTGTGCACGGTGCTGATGTTGCTACCGTTCTATCGAATGATCGATATGAAGGCGCCGTTCGCAGGTCTTGGTTACCATGCCCTGCGTGCTCATATCGGTATCATTGGCATTGGTGCAATGGTCATGGCGCTGGCGACGCTGCCGCTGGCTACCGCCAATGCCGTGTTTTATGCAGCTCCCTTGATTGTGGTCGTGCTGTCTGTCCTGATATTCCGGGAGCGCCTGACCTGGCTGAGCGTGGCGGCCGTCGTCAGTGGCTTTGCAGGCATTCTGCTTATCCTTCGTCCGGTTGAAATCGGTTGGGGGGCGCTTGGTGCATTGGTCACAGCGTTCTCGCTGGCTTTTAATGCCTTGCTCGTTCGCAAGTTGCCAAAGAACCAGACCATGGTGCACTCGGTCGCACTGAATTATATGCTCTGTCTGCCTGTGGCGGGTGCACTGGCACTCATTGAGGGTCGGGACTGGAGCTGGAGCCTGATGCTCAGTGCTGGCGCCTCATCATTCTTCATTCTGGGTTACAACTTTGCCGTACTGCTGGCCTATCGTCATGTCGCGGCCAATCAGGTCACCAGCGCCGAATACACCGGACTCATCTGGGCCGTCCTGATAGGCTGGATCTGGTTCAATGAGGTGCCGGACCTCTGGTTCCTGGCTGGTTCATTGATGATCGTGGTGCCGCTGCTCGCGCTTGGCTTGAAGAACAGGCAGGCGTCCGCTGGCCGCAGCATCGCCCGACGCAATGAGAGTCCCGAGCCCGAAGCAGTGGTGGAAGCTCCCGCGGAATTGCGTTGACCCGTCTGATCTGATCCAGCAGTGCAATGCAGCAGTATCCGTTTTTATACCTTCATCTGACTGGACGAGGTTGCAGCAGGCGCAGGCCTGCTACACTCAGGACAGTCTTGCCGTATTTACCTGTCGGCGTAGTGTGAATAGAGGAAAAAAGAATGACGACACTGATAACCCGCTTCAACAGAACCCTGCTGGCCACCGGTCTCTCTGCAGGATTGCTCGTGACCGCAGGCTGTATGACCTACGATCCATATACGGGTGAAGAGAAGACCTCCAACGCGACCAAGGGTGCTGTGATCGGTGCTATTGGTGGCGCAGCCGTGGGCGCTGCAGCCAACAAGAAAGACCGCAAGAAAGGCGCGCTCATCGGTGCGGCTGCTGGTGGTGCCACAGGTGGCGGTATTGGCTACTACATGGATCGCCAGGAATCCGAATTGCGTCGCCAGCTCGAAGGCACCGGTGTGCGGGTAGAGCGAGTTGGTAACCTCATCACGTTGGTGATGCCTGGTAACATTACTTTCGACACCGATCGCGATGCCGTGAAGTCGTCTTTCTACGAGACACTTAAATCTGTTGCCATCGTACTCGAAGAGTTCGATGAAACGACCATACAGGTGGCAGGTCACACCGATTCCACAGGCGCTGCTGAGTACAACCAGAGCCTGAGTCAGCGCAGGGCCGACAGCGTCGGTTCCTACCTCGTCTCCCAGGGCGTGGCATCAGGTCGGGTGCAGACCAAGGGCTACGGCCAGCGTGATCCGATCGCCAGCAACGACACATCGACCGGCCGCGCTGCAAACCGTCGTGTCGAACTGAAACTGGTTCCGACTGCTGACGCAGGCTAGTCAGTCGGAGGTCATGCTCGGCCGACTGGCTAAGCCAATCTGTCGAGCCTGAGCCGGTCACGCTCATCGAACAGACGCCAGACCGTCAGTCTGGTGGCCAGCCAGGCGCCCATCGCGGCGCCTGCCACAATTAATAGAAAAATGAGTATCTGATACCGCACCGCGGTTTCCGGGCTGGCGCCTGCCAGTATCTGGCCTGTCATCATGCCCGGTAGGCTCACAATCCCCGCTGCAGCCATACCGTTGATGGAAGGCATCATGCCGCTATGCATGGCCTGCCTCACTAGCGGGGCAATTGCCGCTTTTCTGCTTGCCCCCAGCATCAGTTGAGCCTCTATGGCCGTTCGCGAAAGCCGCGCAGAATCCACCAGTCTATCCATGCTTAGTGAGACACTATTCAAGGTATTGCCGAGAATCATGCCTAGCAGTGGTATGGCGTATTGCGGGGTATACCAGGGGGCCGGTTGGACCAGTGCCAGCAAGGCCAGCAGAATGAGCAGTGTAGAGGTGCTCGTCATGGCGAATATGCTGATCGATAGCGTCCAGCCCTGCGCGAGCTTCGTCTGCTGGCGGGCGGCCACTTCTCGGCCAGCAAGCAGCATCATGACAACGCTGATGAGCACCGTCGACCACAGCGAGGCATGCTCAAAAACCGTCTTCAATACGATGGCAATGAGGCTGAGCTGCAGGATGAGCCTGACCATGCCGATCACAAGGCCCTTGGCGAGATCTGGCGAGTGACGCAGATTCAACAGAGCCAGCGCCAGTACCAGTGCCGAACAGATGGCAAGATCAGTCGTACTGATCGCTTCGAGTCTCATGATGTCGAGGTCTTCATTTCGCCGCTGGACCCAATTTCCCAATGTTGAGTAAAGCCGAGGGCAGTCGGGGGTGCTGCGTGAGATACGAACAGCAGTGCACGGTCGTTCAGGCCATCGTGGGTCAGGAAGTCAACCAGCAGATCGATCACCTGAGCGGCCGAGTCGGCATCGAGATTGGCGGTGGGTTCGTCCAGCAGCACTACATCGGGTTCGAGGGCGAGCGCGCGAATGAGCGCGAGACGCTGCTTTTGACCGCTGGAGAGACGCTCGACCGGCCAGCTCAGTACATCATCCGGTAGGCCCACCCGACGCGATCTCGCTTTGACCTGATGCATGAGCGTCGCAGCATCCGCACTGGCGTGCGCAGGAATATGGTCGACAACCTTGAGCCCCCACCACATGCTTTCTGCCGGTATGTAGACGACTCTTCGGCGCCACGCTTCCGGTCGGAAACTGCTGGCTCGCTGGCCCTGCAGTGTGCAGTAGCCAGCGTGCGGGTCGAGATCTGCGATTGCCCTGAGCAGACGGGTCTTGCCGATACCGGATGGGCCTGTGATGAGCACTCTATCGTTGGTACTGACCTGAGCCGATATCGGCTGCAGAGGTGCAATGGATAACTGATGCAGCGTAAGCAGGTCCGGCTGCACAGCAGTGCTCACTGAGGGGGTGGGGCGGGTTTGTCAGGATCTACAGCCACTGACGCCCGGCTTTTGTCCTGGCTCATGCCACTGTCGCCCTGGGCTCGTCGCTTGAGAACATCGGTAAACCAGGCGAAGGCCGGGGTGATAAAGGCCCACGGCAAGGCGTAGCTGACGGCGGCTGGCCACCAGCCTGAGGGCATGGTGAGCGCGCCGATTCGCTCAGCGGCCGTGATCGACAGCACGCTACCGACGACACCGAGCACAGCGGCAAGGCCATAGCGGCCACGCAACCAGTACAGGCAGTGGTTAAAGCTCATGGCAAAGCCGACCCATAGGCAGACGATCCAGACCGGCGGATAAATGTACGGGGGTTGTAGCGCGTAGAGCAGCAGGTCTGCGCCCATCCAGATGGGTTCGAAAGTGAACGCGACCAGTAGGCCGACGAAGGCCATGCGAAGGTCCTGCGCCAGCGAACCGCCGAAGGCCTTGCTCCAGATGAACATCGCAATCAGCACGGCAACTGCCCAGGCATTGCTGCCGTAGTAGGCACCTACGATAGCGGCCGGCCAGAGCAGTTCAAACAGGCCTGCATTGCCCCAGAACCTGAATTTCTGTTGTTTCTCGGGGCTCAGAAGACCTCCTGGACTGATGGCTGTCAAATGCGGTTCGTCTAGAACAGCACCCGGCTCTTGATCGTGCCCTTGACCGACTTCAGCTTCTGCATCGCGAGGTCGGAGTAGGCCTTGTCGACATCAATGACTACGTAGCCAAGTCGCTCGTTGGTCTGCAGGTACTGAGCACAGATGTTGATATCGTTTTCGGAGAACACCGCGTTGATCTCGGACATGACGCCCGGCACGTTGTGGTGAATATGCAGCAGCCTGTGATTGTTCGGATGCGCAGGCAGTGAAACCTCGGGGAAGTTGACCGAGGTGACGGTCATGCCGGTATCGCTGTAACGGGCAAGCTTCTCACCAACTTCGCGGCCGATGTTTTCCTGCGCTTCCATGGTGCTGCCGCCGACGTGCGGGGTCAGTATCACGTTGTCGAACTCACGCAGTGGCGATACGAACTCGTCGTCATTGCCACGTGGTTCGACCGGGAACACGTCGATCGCGGCGCCCAGAAGCTTGCCGCTACGCAGCACGTCAGCCAGCGCATCGATGTCTACAACTGTGCCACGCGAGGCGTTGATGAAGATGCTCTTGTCTTTCATCTGCGCGAACTGCTCCGCGGCAAACATGTTCTTGGTCGCCGCTGTTTCCGGCACATGCAGGGTGACGATGTCGCTGGTCGCCAGTAGATCTTCGAGCGACTCGACCTGGGTCGCGTTACCCAGCGACAGCTTGGTCACGATATCGTGATAGATCACTCGCATGCCCAGGTTCTCGGCCAGTATGCTGAGCTGGGTGCCGATCGAGCCGTAGCCGACGATGCCCATGGTCTTGCCACGGATTTCGTAGCTATCTTTCGCTGTTTTCAGCCAGCCACCGCGATGGCAGGAGGCATTCTTCTCCGGCACGCCCCTGAGCAGCAGGATCGCTTCGGCCAGAACCAGTTCGGCCACGCTGCGCGTATTGGAGTAGGGTGCATTGAAGACTGCAATCCCGCGTTCCATTGCTGCCATCAGGTCTACCTGATTGGTGCCGATGCAGAAGCAACCGATGCCGATCAGCTTGCTTGCCACTTCCAGTACTTCTTCAGTCAACTGGGTGCGTGAGCGGATGCCGACAAAGTGTGCGTCAGCGATGGCGGCCTTCAGATCGTCGTCATTCAGTGCCTTGGCGTGATGCTCGATGTTGTCATAACCCGCAGCATGCAAGGTATCGATGGCCGACTGATGGATGCCTTCGAGCAGTAAGATTTTGATTTTGCTTTTATCAAGGGACGTGCGAGTCATGGGTACAGATCCAAGCAGAAAAATAGCGGGCTATGGTAACATATATGCCCCGAATCTTTGGAAGCATAAAGAGCCAAGCTATGAGTAATGTTGTTATCGAGTGGCTCACAAGCCAGTTTGGTGAGCGCGTACTGACCGATCAGGACTCCCTCGAACACTACGGCAAAGACTGGACCAAGAAATTCATTCCTGCGCCAACCGCCATCGTATTTCCGAAAACTACCGAGGAAGTTCAGGCACTTGTGCGCTACGCCAACGAGCAGAAGCTTGCACTTGTACCTTCTGGCGGCCGGACTGGCCTCAGTGGCGGCGCTGTGGCTGCCAATGGTGAAATCGTCGTCGCCTTCGACAAAATGAATGCGATTGTGGATTTCGATGCCGGTGACCGACTGGTGCAGTGCCAGGCTGGCGTCATTACCGAGCAGCTCCAGCGCTTCGCCGAAGAGAACGATCTGTATTATCCAGTTGATTTCGCGTCTGCCGGCAGCAGTCAGATCGGCGGCAATCTCTCAACCAACGCCGGTGGCATCAAGGTCATACGCTGGGGCATGAGCCGGGACTGGGTGGCCGGACTGACCGTGGTGACAGGCAAGGGCGACATTCTCGAACTCAATCGTGGTCTGGTTAAAAATAATACCGGTTATGACCTGAGCCAGCTGTTCATAGCGGGTGAGGGCACGCTAGGCTTTATCACCGAAGCGACCATGCGGCTGACCCGTAAGCCGAAAAATCTTCAAGTCATGGTACTGGGGCTCAGCCACTTCGACAACGTCATGGATGTGCTCAAGACCTTCAGCAAGACTATCGAAATCACCGCCTTCGAGTTTTTTTCGCATCAGGCCATGAGCCATGTGCTGGCCCACGGCGGCGTCGCGGCACCTTTCGCTGAAGACGCGCCGTACTACGCCTTGCTCGAATACGAAGTGGCTAGCGAGGCTGTCGAAGAGGAGGCCATGGCGCAGTTCGAGCACGCTGTCGAAGCAGGCTGGGTGGTTGATGGTGTGGTCAGCCAGAGCGAGGCGCAGGCCGCGAGCCTGTGGCGACTGCGTGAAGGTATCTCAGAAAGCATTGCGCCACATACGCCGTACAAGAACGATATTGCGGTCAGGCCCAGCAAGGTGCCAGAGTTCCTGCGACGTATCGACGAGGTGGTGAGCGCTGAGTATCCGGACTTCGAGATTATCTGGTTCGGCCACATTGGCGATGGCAATCTGCACCTGAACATTCTTAAGCCAGCCGATCTGGACAAGGCAACCTTCTTCAGCCGCTGTGAGCGCGTCAATACCATGGTGTTCGATATCGTGAAGGACTGCGGGGGTACGATTTCCGCCGAGCACGGGGTGGGGCTGCTGAAACAGCCTTATCTGCCGTACTCTCGAAGTGCAGAGGAAATTGCCTACATGCATGCCATCAAGGCGGCCTTCGATCCAAATAACGTCATGAATCCAGGGAAACTTCTAGCTGCTGGAGTGTCCTGATGTCGCAGCGCACTCATGACGATGTTTTCACGGTTGATGGTGAAGCCTCGCCCTTGCAGACGGGCAAGATTGTCTGCGTGGGCCGCAATTACGCGGCCCACGCTGCCGAACTGAACAACCCTGTACCGGAAGAGCCGATTCTGTTCATCAAGCCGGCCAGTTCGCTGGTGCTGCCTGCTGCCGATGGGCTGACGAACTGTCCGCTTCATGATGCGGGGAGTCAGCACGATGAATCACTGCATTATGAAACGGAGATTGCGCTGCTCATAGGCAGTCGGATCGGTCCGGATCTGGTGGGCGATCATGATCGGCTCGCCTCGAGCGTGGCTGGCATCGGCCTTGCGCTTGATCTCACCAAGCGTGAGCTGCAGTCGGCCCTGAAGAAACAGGGGCACCCGTGGGAGCTGGCGAAAGCCTTCGATGGTAGCTGTCCGGTTGGCGGCTTCGTTTCACCGGCGAGCTTCCTTGGGCAGACTTCGCTGCAGCCTGACCGACTATGGACAGCGCTGGGCTTCGATATGCGCTTCAACGGTGAGCTACGCCAACAGGGCCGTGCTGGTCAGATGCTGACGGGGTGTATCGGATTGCTCAGTCACATCAGCCGCCACTTTACGTTGCACCCTGGCGATGTGGTCCTGACCGGGACGCCGGCGGGTGTGGGCGCGTTGACACCTGGTGCAGTGCTCGAGGTTACACTCGGTTTTTCCGATGATGATGCCGAGGCGAGCGCCCCAATCAATGGCGTGCTGAATCATACCTTCCGTTTTGCCGGCGCCTGACACCGCTTATCGAGTCCACGGGTGGCGCATGAGTTCGCTGCTGCAGGCCATAATGGTGGTGTTGATGCTGGCGCTCTTGACGGCGCAGCTCAGTCCGCCTTACATAGTCCAGTGGCTGCCGCTCGACGCCCTGGTGTTGCTTGGGGTGATCATTCTGCTGCCAGCGGCGGCTGCTCGGGTATTGGCCCGTCTCAGTGGCGTGCTTTTCCTGCTCATGTCGGTGATTGTGCTTTCGGCGCTGGCCATGGCTTACAGTTTGAACCGGCCCTTCAATCTGCTGCTGGATGCACCGCTGCTATTGGCGGGATTCGATGTGCTGGCCGGCAGCATTGGCAGCGTCCTCGCCTGGCTGAGCTGCATAGCGGTCATCGTACTTATTGGCGTTATGGCCCACCTCGGTTCGACCACGCTCATTCGGCTGAACCACACGGCAATGATCATCGATGAGCGAAACAAGCTCGTTGGCATACGCTCGCTGCGATTCAGAACTGCTTGCGCGCTGTTAGTTGGCGCTACATCGTATGGCGTCTTCGGGTTCGTTCAACACGGTAGCCTGCCGAGATCGGCAGTGCTGGATCTCGCCCTGCATCAGATGGAGACTTATCGCCAATCAGTGCAGTCAACTGCCGAGCTGCGCCGTCAGCTACAGGACGCACCCGTGCCCGCAACGGCTATGAAACGATTGGAAGACCGGCATATTCTCCTCACCTTTATCGAATCCTACGGCGTGTCGGCCGTGCTCGACGCGCCCTATAGCGCCGTGCTTGTACCCCGGCTCGAGGCTATCCAGGCCGAGCTAGCGCAGCGCGGTCTTCATATGGCGACGGGGCGGCTGCGCTCTCCGGTGCAGGGCGGCCAGTCCTGGCTCGCGCATGCGACTGTTCTGAGCGGGCTTTGGATCGATAATCAATTTCGCTATGACGAACTGGTGCGCAGCGATGCCACCACGATGATCGACGATTTCTCGCTTACCGGGCATGACACATTAGCGGTGATGCCTGCCATCACCGCTGCATGGCCTGATGGCACGCGCCTTGGCTATGACCGCGTCGCCGATAGCGCCGGGCTCGATTACGCTGGGCCAACGCTCAACTGGGTCACGATGCCTGACCAGTACACCATGTCCTGGCTGCGTGAAACCCTGAAGGCATCGGCCGATCAGCCCGTTTTCGCCGAGGTGGCCCTGATCAGCAGTCATGCGCCATGGACACCGGTCCTGCCAATACTTGAAGACTGGGATGCCATAGGGAACGGTGAGGGCTTCGAACGATTCCTTGCAGATGCCGAAGCTCCGGAATCGCTTTGGCAGGACCCGCAGCGGGTGAGGACTCAATATGCCCGGGCGGTGGAGTATTCGCTCGGCGTAATCGGCAGCTATGCGGTGTCGTTTCTGGATGATTCGCTCTTGATCGTGATGGGTGATCATCAGGCTGCCCCCATCATTACTGGCGATGGCGCCTCCCGAGATGTGCCTGTGCATGTCATCAGCCGTGACAGGACACTTGTCGAGGCATTCCTCGCCAGCAGCGGCTTCAGGGCAGGCATGGCGCTACCACCAGCGTCGGCCAGTCTTCGGATGGACAAATTCAGGGGACTGATGCATCGTCTGTTTCAGCAGACTACGCCTGTCGTGGCCGAAGTCAGCGCAGCAGAAGTGACGCCAGCGCTGATCCCGCACGACGAGGGTCAGCCCATTATCCTGCAACAACAAGGTAACAATCCATTATGACCAGCTTCAATCTGGCAAGACTCCCGCGGCCCCGTCACTTGCTGATGGCGCTCGCCCTCACTACGTCATTCGCCGCTCAAGCGCTCGACCCTTCAGCGGAAGCATCCGAGCGATCAGGAGTCGCTGCTGAATCCGCTGTTACTGGTCTCTTCTGGAAGGTTGAGCCACCAGCAGACGCAAAGGAAAAGTACGCCCCTGGCTATCTGATCGGCACCGTGCACATCGCTGACGAAAGCTATTATCCCTTGGCTCAGCCCATCATGCAGGCTATCGATAATACTGACGTGCTGCTGGTCGAGCTGGACGATGCACAGGGGGACCAGGCAGAGAATATGAAACTGTTTACCTCGTTTGCATCACTCCCCAAAGGGCAGACCATTGACGATCTCTACAGCCCATCCACTGTCAAGAAACTCGAACAGGCGGTGGGAAGCGTTGGTGTACCTGCTGACAGTATTCGTAAACAGAAGCCGGTCTATACCGTGGTGACGCTAACTGTGATGCAGGCCATGCGGCAGGGGCTGTCTCCTGAGTACGGTATCGACCTCTACCTGAGCAGGCAGGCACGCAAGCGGCCGTCGCTCAAGGTCAAGGGGCTTGAGACCTTCGAGGGGCAGATGAAACTGCTCGATAAGCTGCCTTCTGATGAGAAGGCGGTACTGGGCTATCTGGAAGAATTTCAGCAGGCGCCAGAAATGTACCGTGACATGGGCGACGCCTGGAAGGCCGGCAACGGTGGAGCGCTCTATCAGGCAGCCATCGCAGAGCCAATGCGTGAGGCGCCTGAACTGAAGCCCTTCTACGAAATGCTGTTCTTCGAGCGCAATGAATCGATGACTACTGGCTTCAAGCAGTGCCTGAGCGAAAATCTGCGCTGCATGCTGGCGGTGGGTGCCGGCCATATGGTGGGGCCGGGTGGTATAGCGGATCTGCTCAGGAAGCAGGGCTTCAGGGTCACTCAGGTAAAATAGCGCGAGCGTAGGCTGCGCGCAGTCCGGCCACGACCGCCTTTTTCCCGGCCAGACCGGTAAGACGAGTCAACGCGGTCCAGTCAGTACCGGCGATCATCTCGCGCAATGCGCTCTGCCAGTGCGTGTCAAGCCTGTCGGGCCGGTGGCCGGTGTCGATATATAGTAAAGACAGCACGGCTTCGACGGGCCTGGCTCCCAGGCAGAACAGTTTGATGAGCTCATGCTCCCACGCCTCCAGCGGCGGCTGAGGCCAGAAAAGCAGCCCTGACTGATGGCCCTGCCTATTTGCCCCAGCCGTGTCCGTGGCCAGCGCGCGACTACGGGCCGAAAGGGCACGCTGCTGTATTCGCTCGCCCGACTCATTCCGCGGCTTCAGGACCAGCAGGGCTTCGCCACCGTGACTTCCTGACTGTCTCTGTCCCTGTCGAACCAGTGTGTAGTCCTGGCTGAGCCAGAAGCTCAGACTGACTGGATCATTGCCAAAGCTGGCCGAGTGAAGTGCGCTCGTCTCCCCGACGCTGGGTGCCAGCATTTCAAGATGTCGTAACAGCTGAGTCGCCAGGCCCCGTCTGCGATAGTCCGATGCCACAGCCACCCGCACGATGCGCACAACTTTTCGTTCGAGCGAGTCTTGTATGCCGAGCTGCTGAGCCAGCACTTGTTGCGTGAGGTGCCCACGCGGTCGCCGTCTCCCAAGCCAGATCGCCTCCCGAAGCTCGGCGTCTTCAAATGGCAGTTCGCTATCGGTCATCAGCAGCGCAACGGGGTGTCCGCCGGACTTATCAAATATGCCTGTGAGCGTGATGCCAGGGCTATCGAGCAGCACACGGGCATCGTCGGCGCTGGTCTGATAATGGCTCTCCATCAGCAGTCTCATTACAGCAGAGAGCTTGGCCGTATCAGCCGCAAGCGCTGCCTTATCGACGATTTCTGGGGCGCCAAGGAGTATCGGAAAGCTCGTTTGGTCATGCTGTGGCCGCTGGAACAACAGCGTGTTGGTCACAAAGGCTTCGACAGGATCATCCGCGTCCCAGCGTATGGCCTGTTCGAGCGTATGCCAGTGAGGCTCGCGACCTTTGGACTGCAAGTGGCCAAGCAGTCTGAGTCGAAAGCCCTGGCCGCTGCCTTCATAGCCATGGCTGGTCGAGGCCAAGACCACCTGGTCGGCGATATCGATCAGCCTCAGCAGCATGGGAAGAGGCAGGGCTGCTGCTTCATCGACAAACAACAGGTGCAGGCGTTGGCCGGACGACAAAAGGTCATCGGGTGCACGATAGCTGAGTGCACCGCCAGACTGTCGCAATGCGACGCTGCATTGCCAGGGGTGCAGAGAAGTCACGCAGATAACAGAGTCGTCAGTCACCAGCTTGCCGGCCAGGAAGCCAAGGAGCGTTGACTTGCCGCGTCCTCGCTCTGCACTGATGATATCGACGCGACCGGCGCCTGCCGTGATCTGTGCCAGTACGGTGGCCTGTTCGCGGCTCGTGCTGGCGTGGGGTTCTGAGTTGGCTTGCCGCTCCTCGGCGGGATGGCTATTGGATGGGCGGATTGCGCGAATGAGTGAATCTATCGTGGCGTCGATAGCTGATGCATTCACAAATTGTGGTGCGCCAACAGACGCTTCAAGCGCGTTCATGAAATAGCGTATGAAAAGCGCCGGGCTGTCTGCGGCCGTCCATGGGTGCGCCAGGAGGCGCTCATATTCCGGGTCGTCGTAGGCCAACCAGGCCGGCGGAGCCGGCGTCAGAAGCACGATCAGTCCACTACCACGAACCGTGGCTGACAGGGCGGCAAAGGCATTCGGCGAAAAGCCCGACCAGGCGGACACGACCAGGAGGTCATAAGTCTGGCCGAGATAATCATGATATTTGCGCTTGAAACGCTCATCGACAATGAGCGCCCGCAAGGGCTGAGCCTCTGGCTCCTCCAGTCGTCCATGCAGCTGGCCGAGCAATTGGCCGGCGGTTTGCGCGTCGGCACACAACCAGTGCAGCTGCCGATGTCCGGCGCCAAGCGGCGCATCATCAGTCATGACTATAATGCAGACCACGGCTGGCTGCGCAGCGCCATTTTGCGCAGGCTTGAATGAAAGATGATAATCTCGGGCAATTCTGGAATCATAGGGCCGATGATACCGGGCCAGAGGCAGGCAGCACAAAGACCATGACGATAAAAGACTCCGCATTCGGACCCGCCGCCGAGCAGCTCATGCAGGCAGGCCGTTTTCTCTACGGCCAGGGCTGGTCACCAGCCACCAGCAGTAACTATTCAGTGCGCCTCGATGCCGACACAGCGGCTATTACCGCATCTGGTCGACACAAGGGCCAGCTCATGAAGGCGGATATCCTGGCGATCGATCTGCAGGGGCGACTGCTCGAGATCGAGGATGTTCCATTCGATCCGCAGGAAAAAAGCTCGGCAGAAACTGCGTTGCATACTGGCCTTTACCGCCGCGATCCTAACATAGGCGCTGTGCTGCACACGCATTCGCCTGCAGCAACCATCCTGTCCAAGTTCCTGCAGAAAGACGGCGTGCTCGTGGTGGATGACTACGAAATGCAGAAGGCGCTCGCAGGGCGGCACACTCACGAAACAGCACTTGCGATCCCAATTTTTCCGAATACCCAGGATATCGATGCGCTGGCCGTGGATGTCGATAACTGGCTGAACAAGCATCCCGATTGTGTTGCCTACCTCATTGCCGGACACGGGCTGTATACCTGGGCCAGCGACATGCGCAATTGTCTGCGGCACATCGAGGCTCTGGAATTCATTTGCAGTTGCGAACTCGAACTGATGAAACTATACCGAAGACAATAGTGAGGACAGCTGAATGAGCAAACTATGGATCTTTGAGGTGCGTGACGATGAGTCCCCGGTCGCCAGCGCCTCGGTAGAGACCACTGATGGAAGTGATATTGCCGGTCATCTGGCCGACATCGGTATAGCCTTTACCCGCTGGGAAGCGCGTGAACTGCCGGAATCGGCCACGCCAGATGATGTACTGGCCATCTACGAAGATGATATCGAGCGCTTCAAGGCACAGAAGGGTTTCACGACAGCTGATGTTATCGCCCTGACGCCTGATCATCCGCAGAAGTCCGAGATGCGCAAGAAGTTTCTCGATGAGCACAAGCACAGCGAAGACGAAATTCGTTTCTTCCTGCGAGGTCACGGCCTCTTCTACATTCATCACGCCGATCGAGTGTATGCCATACTGTGCGAACGTGATGATCTCATTAGCGTGCCTCATGGCACGACCCATTGGTTCGACATGGGGCCGGAGCCTGAGTTCATGGCGTTGCGCCTGTTTACCAATACCGAAGGCTGGGTGGCTGACTTCACTGGCAATCCAATCGCCACTCGTATTCCGCGTTATGAGGCCTTGATGGGATGAGCGATGCCGCGAAAATAGCCCGAGTCGCCAGACCTGCAGCCATCGTCACCGATATCGAAGGCACGACCAGCAGTATCGCCTTCGTTCACGAGACGCTGTTTCCCTTCGCCAAGGCTGCCATCGATGACTTCATCATGGCTAATATCGACGAGCCCGATGTGCTCGACCTACTAGATGAGGTGCGCATCAAGGCTGGCCTGCCGCGAAAGCAGGCTATCACCGAGCTCATCGAAGACTGTCTCGAAGCCTTGCACGGCTGGATGGATGCCGATGTGAAAATCACGCCGCTGAAGACCCTGCAGGGCCTCATCTGGAAGCAGGGCTATGAAACCGGCGAGCTGCGCGGCCATATGTATCCCGATGCGGTTGAGCTACTCAAGACCTGGCATGCCGCAGGCATCGATCTCTATGTCTATTCATCCGGCTCGATTGCGGCGCAGAAGCTGATGTTCGGGTATTCCGAAGCAGGTGACCTCAGGCCACTCTTCACTGGCTACTTCGACACCACCACTGGCGGCAAACGCGAAGCCTCGTCTTACCGCAGAATCGCTGAACAGGTAGGGCAGCCGCCCGAGCGTATTCTTTTTCTCACCGATATCATTGAAGAGGCCGAGGCTGCCGAGACGGCCGGTTTCATGGTGGTGCTGCTACGGCGTCCGGGTGACGCCCCAGCCAAAGTCGAGGCCGAACGTGACAGCTTCGGCGAATGCGACATCGACGTCGTCGAGAGCTTTCGCGCCATTGAGTTTAGCGACCCGGGCTGAGCGCAACGTTGCCGGACCTGCAGTGAGAGCTTGCAACCGATGGCGTGCGAGTGAAAGGCTGCAGGTGGAGGCCTGCGGGTGAAACCCTGGCGGGCAGTCGGAAATGGTCTGCTGATGCCTGTGCTCACCGCCGTCATGCTACTTGGCGGCTGCTCTGCCGAGTTGTTCGGTGACCCTGAGGCTGACTTCGGTGATTATCGTCAGCGCCTGGCGCGGGTCTTCGATACCGCATTTCCCGCAGCGCCACCCCCGCCAGAAGTCCTCAGCCCACGATATCCTCAGCGCCGTGACCTACAGTTGCAGGCCAGCGAGTTCTCCCTCGGCATTCTGGATATATTCGCGCTGGACGCCTGCACGGTGGGTCAGCTGGTCGCGCAGCGGAACAGTGCGCTGGGAAAAGTCATGTCTGCCAGTGCGGTATGGCGTTATGAGCAGGCTTTCCTCGCCTCGGTGGACGACTGTGTACAAACACTTGGTGAAGACGCAGCAGAAGCTACCGCGCTGATGACTGCACTCACTGAAGTGCGTGACATCAAGCGCCGGGAATTGGGCATTGCGCAATGGAACGCCACCTTCGCCAGTGCAGAATTCCAAAGCATGTTCTCCACTGGCGACGGACTGCTGCAACGCAACTTCCGGGTGGCCCCGTCGCAGCAGTTGAGTCGGGTACTCGAAAGGTTGCTGGCTTATGTCGAGGGCGAGCCAACTGCGGCGCTCGAAGATCTTGAGACCATCAATGCCACACTGGTCGCCAACCCCTATCCCGGTAGAGTGCTGCTATCGACGCAAGCCATGACAGCGGAGCTGGAGAGCATTTCAGACACACTCGAAGCGCTAATGACTGGTGGAGACGGCAAGCCCTGCCGGCCAGCCATGCTTGATGAGGAAACATCGAAGATAGCGGTGAATGTACTGGAGCAGGTATACGTAAAGCGTATTCAGCCCTACCTGGCTGAGTTACAAAAGGCCGGGCATGCGTGGATTGGTCCGCTTGCGAGGCTGGCTGATGCCATCAGCATCGAAGAGCAGCCGGCAGTCTTCAAAGCATTCGCCGAAAAGTACCTCGACCCGAAGGCGGGCATCTGGGCAGACTTTCAGGCGGCCAGCCGCCGCCATGCCAGCCTATGGACGCAGGTACGGCCGCCAGTAAGGCCTGGCTCGGCCGCTGCTTCGGTGACCGAGCCAGATTCTGCTGCAGGCAGCGATGTGGTTGCCGCCGCTAGCGGGCTCGCTTCAGACTGTTCTCGGTAAAATCCTGCTCGGTCAGGCCGGTCTTGAACTCGAGGTTCTGTAGTTCCAGACTCGTACTTTTACCGGTCTGATGATTCTCCATGACACTATTCAGGCCTCGCCAGTATTGATCGAGGTACTGCTTGAAATTGCTGACGCTCAGCGTTTTCAGGAGCTTCTCCTTCCGGTCGTAGAAATCGACCTTGTGCACGCGAAATTCCGCGGTATCTATCCAAGCAACCTGCTTGGTGTAGCCACTATTTTCGTCGACAGGATCACGTTCCACCACGTAACAATCAAGCGTGTCCGCACCTGGGCAGGCCTCATTCCGCAGATATTGATAGCTGAATTTCTCGACTTCCTGGCTGCTGAGATCCTCGAAGGCGAACTCGCTGCCGACGAAAGGACCAGACTTGTTGTTGGACGCAATGCGCTTGACCCGCTTCAGGGCAGGCAGATACAGCCACTGATCATCTGTATCGATCTTATGCGAGTGCGTGAGCAGGGCAGTGCCGGCGACGTCGCGCGGCGAGTCGAATATCGTCAGGCTCTTGTCGCCATCTTCAGGCACCTCCAGAGACATAACCCGAAGTTCACGGCGGCTCTCGCGCCCGCCCTTGTTCTTCAGCACCATGATCATGTCGGCTTTGGAGTCGCTCCAGCCTTCGTCTCGCCGTTCGGCTTCCTGGGCAATCGCCAGGCCCTTCTCCTCAGCGGATTTTCCTTCCAGAGACAGTGCCGCCATGGAGGACGCAGCAAAGGCCGTTGTCAGGGCTGCCAGGAGTAGCCGGGTGGATGTCTTGAGGGTCGGCAGGGCCGCGGACTTCAGGTTCATTATAATTGTTCCGTGCAACAGTGAGGTTGGCTGCGGATACTAGCAAACCCCTGTCGAAGGTGTCACCCGCAGAACCTCGCCCGGTGTGGTCAAGCCTTGCGCGATCTTGTTGGCACCGCTCAGCCGCAGCGTTTTCATGCCTTCCCGCATGGCCTGCAGGCGCAGCGCATCGATATCGGTGTGATCCTTGATGTGGTTACGCACGCCCTCGCTCATCAGCATGAGTTCGTAGACGCCGGCTCGACCACGAAAGCCGGTGAAGCGACATTCGAGGCAGCCTTCGGCTTCGAAGGTCGCTGTCGGCATCTCAGCTTTCCAAGGGCTCACCAGGGCTTTCCAGTCCGCTGGATCCAGTTTTGCCGGTCGTTTGCATTCCGGGCAAAGCGTACGCACCAGGCGCTGTGCCATAACGCCAAGGACAGTGGCCTTGACCAGATACGGTGCTATTCCCAGTTCGAGCAATCTGGTGATGGTGCCAGGCGCGTCGTTGGTGTGCAGGGTGGAAAGCACCAGGTGGCCCGTCAACGCGGCCTGTATAGCCATTTCGGCCGTTTCAAGGTCGCGGATCTCGCCGATCATGATGATGTCTGGATCCTGCCTGAGCAGTGCCCGCACCCCTGTGGCAAAATCTAGCTCGACCTGGACCTGCACCTGAATCTGGTTGAAGGCCGGCTCAACCATCTCGATCGGATCTTCAATCGTGCAGACATTGACCTCCTCAGTCGCCAGCGATTTCAGCGAGGAGTAAAGGGTGGTGGTCTTGCCGCTGCCGGTAGGCCCGGTAACAAGAATGATACCGTTGGGCTGCGCGATCATCTGCCGCCAGCGCTGTAGCTCATCCTGTGACAGACCCAGCTCGCTGAACGAACGCAGCAGCACGTCCGGATCGAAAATCCGCATAACCAGCTTTTCACCAAATGCGGTCGGCAGGGTGGACAGGCGAAGCTCGATTTCCTTGCCGCTGGGATTCTTGGTCTTGATGCGGCCATCCTGCGGCTTGCGCTTTTCAGCGACGTTCAGTCGGCCAAGAATTTTGAGACGGCTGACCACAGCCACATTGACCTGTATCGGCATCTCATACACCGGATGCAATACACCATCGATGCGGAAGCGCACGTGCCCCAGCTTCCGACGCGGCTCTATATGAATGTCGCTGGCGCGCTGTTCGAAGGCATACTGCAGCAGCCAGTCGACGATGCTGACGATATGCTGATCGTTGGCATCGGCCGAGGCCAGATTGCCGACTTCCAGCAGCTGCTCGAGGTTACCAGTGGATGCCGCCGCCCCCGCTTTGGTGCGGGTCTTTGAGAAGGCCTGAACTGAACTCGCCAGCTTGTAGAACTCGATCGTGAAGCGCTTGATATCAGCAGGGCTTGCCACGACGACGCGAATATCCTTGCGCAGCACATGGCGGAGATTGTCCTTCCAGTTTTCGATAAAGGGTTCATGCGTGGCAATGGTGACCTCGGTCTCACTCACCTCGACCGCCAGAATGCTGTGCCGCTGGGCAAAGGGGAAGGACATCACTTCCGAGACGTCGCCCGCATTGATCTTTAGCGGGTCGATGTGAAACAGGGGGAGGCCCGACCGCTCGGCGAGCCAGGCGGTAAGCCTGTCGAGGGTCAGCACCCGCTGCGATTTCTGGTCGACCAGTTCTGCCTGCGCCAGGCTTTCCAGTGGGTGAGGCAGTGCAGTTGCACCAGTGCTGCTGTGCGTTCGTGCGCCCCGGCTGGGCTTGGGTTGAGCGAGATAACGTTCACCTGCCTCCCGCGCCAGCAGTCCGTCATCCACCAGTGCCAGCACGAGGCTACGTTCATCGATAGGTGCAGCGGGAAATCTGAATGCAGTCATGTCGAAGCTCAGTCAGGAATATGGCCTCAGTATAGGTGATACAGAAAATGTATAAGTGCATCCATTTTTTCGATTGGCAAAATCGGAACTAAATCTTTAGCTTCGTCTTGTCGCAGGCTTGAATAAGCTGCAGGACCAGAACTCGAAGCACGAGCAGATAACAAGAAAGTACAACCGCAGATCACACACAGGATGCTGTCATGAACAAGCCATTATCTCGAATGAACAGAGGCGGAAAGCCTACTGCCAAGCCACTTCGTCGCACCTTCCTTGCGGCGGTGACCGCGCTGACGATGGCGCTGGCAGTACCTGCTATCGCGGATGCGAAGACCCTCAAACTGGCCTGGGATGCCGATCCGGTTTCACTGGATCCTCATGAACAACTCTCCGGCGCCACGCTTCAGCTCTCCCACATGGTGTTCGATCCTCTTATCCGCTTCGACAAGAAAATGGCATTCGAGCCGCGACTGGCAGAGTCCTTCGAGCAGATCGACGACAAGACCATGCGCTTCAAGCTCAGGAAGGGCGTCAAGTTCCACTCTGGCAATCCTTTTACCGCAGAAGACGTGAAGTGGACGCTGAACCGCCTCAAGGAATCAGCCGACTTCAAAGCCATCTTCGAGCAGATCGCCGAAGCAAAAATCATCGATGAGCATACCGTGGATCTGGTGGCGAAAACTGCGTTCCCGCTGACGCTCAATACCGCGACCTATATCTTCCCCATGGATAGCAAGTTCTATTCTGGCAAGGACGAGCAGGGCCGCGACAAGGCCGCTACGGCCAAACACGGCGATGCCTATGCCGCGCGCAATGTCTCAGGCACCGGTCCTTACAAGGTCAAGTCCCGTGAGCAGGGCGTGAAGACCATCTTCGAGCGCAACAAGGACTACTGGGATACCAAGTCACCGGGCAATATCGACACCATCGTGCTGACGCCGATTGCGGAAGATCCTACCCGTGTGGCCGCCTTGCTCTCTGGCGATGTCGATTTCATATCGCCCGTGCCACCCAATGACCTGGAGCGGATCAAGCAGAGTGATGCTGCGAAGCTCTATACCCTCAGCGGCACCCGCATCATTCTGTTCCAGCTTAACCAGGAACGTGTGAAGGCCTTCGCTGATCCCCGCGTGCGTCAAGCAGTGACCTATGCGGTGAACCAGGAAGGCATCGTCAAGAAGATCATGAAGGATTTCGCAACGCCGGCTGAACAATTGAGCCCGGCGTCCTACGATGGCCACAACGAAGCGCTCAAGCCGCGCTTTGACATTGCCAAGGCGAAGGAACTCATGAAGGAAGCTGGCTATGAGAAAGGCTTCAAGGTCTCGATGATTGCGCCTAATAATCGCTACGTGAATGACGAGAAAATTGCGCAGGCGGTGGCGACGATGCTGTCCAAGATCAACATCGACGTGGATCTCAAGACCATGCCTAAGGCGCAATACTGGCCTGCCTATGATGAACGCTCTGCGGATATCCAGATGATCGGCTGGCACGCTGACACCGAAGATTCGAATAACTTCTTCGAATTCCTCGTGGCCTGTCCTGATACCAAGACCGGACTGGGCCAGTACAACAGCGGCCAGTACTGTAACAAGAAGGTGGACGAGAAGATCATTCAGGCCAATACCATGACCGACATGGACAAGCGGGCAAAGCTCATGCAGGAAATCGAGCAGATGCTGTACGACGACGCTGCCTTCGTGCCACTGCACTGGCAGGATCTTGCCTGGGCCGCCAAGCCGAATGTCGATGCCGAGCCAATCCTGAACGTCATGGACTTTCCATACTTTGGCGACCTGAAGATCAACTAATATGCTGGCATTCCTGATCAGGCGTTTATTCCAGGGACTGGTGGTGATGTTCGTCATCAGCCTGATCAGTTTCTCGATACAGGATAACCTCGGCGATCCGCTGCGTGAGCTCGTCGGGCAGTCGGTCTCCGAGGCCGAACGGGATGCACTGCGTGAGGAACTGGGTCTTAACGATCCCTTCCTGATGCAGTACACCCGCTTCCTTGGCAAGGCGGTGCAGGGCGATCTCGGCACCTCCTACTTCTTCAAGGAGCCGGCGCTTACCGTCATCCTGAAAAAACTGCCGGCAACACTGGAGCTTGTTGCCGGCGCCACCTTGTTGATCATTATTTTTTCAGTACCGCTCGGTGTGTACTCAGCAATCAAGCCCAATACGCTGCTGACGAAAATCGTCATGGGCGTGAGTATCGTTGGTATTTCGGTGCCTGTATTTCTCACGGCCATATTGCTGGTATACATTTTCGCCATCCAACTGGGGCTGATGCCATCCTACGGGCGTGGCGAACTGGTCCACGTCTTCGGCTATTGGGATACCGGCTTTCTCACGGCCGATGGTCTTTTGCATTTGGTGCTGCCATCGATCGCGCTGTCATCCATCATGATGCCGCTATTTATCCGACTTATTCGCGCTGAAATGCTCGAGGTGCTCAGTGCCGACTACGTTCGCTTTGCGCGCGCCAAGGGCCTCAGGCTTAGTCGTATCTATTTTCTGCATGCTCTCAAGAACACGATGCTACCGGTCATTACAGTGGGTGGGGTACAGATCGGTACAATGGTCGCCTATACGATACTCACTGAGCGTGTGTTCCAGTGGCCGGGGATGGGCTTTATGTTTCTCGAAGCCGTCACACGTGTGGACACGCCGCTGATCGTGGCCTATCTCATTGTGGTCGGTCTTATATTTGTCATTACCAACACGCTGGTGGATCTGGTGTACGGCCTGGTGAACCCGACAGTGCGGCTGACACAAGGCGCCCCCGCATGACCGATACACCGAATATTGTCCCAATGGTACTGCCCGAAAAGGCCTCGAAGTTGAAGCAGTTCAGGGAGTCTCTGTTCTGGCACCGCTTCAGGCACGACAAGGTCGCCATTGTCAGCTTTAGCCTGCTGCTTCTGTTTATCGTGCTGAGCGTCGGGGCAGGGCTGTTCGCACCATATGATCCCTATGATCTGTCGCAGATCGACATTCTCGATTCTGAACTGCCACCTGTGTGGATAGAGAACGATGACAACGACGGTCGCTTTATTCTGGGTACCGATGCCCAGGGGCGTGATCTCTTCAGCACCATTCTCTACGGCATGCGTATCTCGCTCACGATTGGACTATTTGCCGTGCTGCTGCAGGCCATCATCGGCATCGTGGTGGGATTGCTGGCCGGGTACTACGGTGGCAGGCTCGACTCATTGCTGATGCGCTTCGCCGACGTACAGCTTTCATTTTCCACACTGATGGTGGCAATCATAGTGCTCGCCGTGTTTCAGGCGGCCTTCGGCGCGGAGCTGTATCAGCAGCTGGCGCTCATCATGCTGGTTGTGGTGATCGGCATTGCCGAGTGGCCGCAGTATGCCCGCACCATTCGCGCCTCCGTGTTGGCAGAGAAGAACAAGGAATATGTCGAAGCCGCACAGGTGATCGGCTTGAGTAGCCGTCGGATCATGTTCCGTCACATCCTGCCGAACACGCTCTCGCCAATACTCGTCATCTCCACAGTGCAGATCGCCAATGCCATCATCGCCGAAGCCTCCTTGTCCTTTCTGGGGCTTGGCATGCCGGTCTCGCAGCCATCGCTGGGCTCCCTCATCTCAAGTGGCTTCGACTATATCTTCTCCGGCTCATGGTGGATCACCATCATTCCCGGTATTGCGCTTGTCCTGCTCGTGCTGGTGATGAACCTGCTTGGCGACTGGCTCCGCGATGTGCTTAACCCACGACTGTATAAAGGCTGAGCATGGCGTTACTCGAGGTCGACAATCTGGTTGTGAAGTTTGGCCAGCGCCATGGTGCCGTCACGGCTATCAGAGGCATCAGCTTCGCCGTGGAGCGCGGCGAGCGGCTGGGTATCGTAGGTGAATCAGGGGCCGGCAAGTCAGTCGCCGCCTTTTCCATCCTCGATCTGCTCAGCGAGCCAGGCTTCGTGGCCGATGGGCAGATCCGTTTCGACGGCCAGGACCTGCGCACGCTGGATAAGGAAGCCTTGCGGCAGGTAAGGGGGCAGCGCATCAGCATGATCTTTCAGGATCCGATGATGACGCTGAATCCGGTGCTGAGTATCGGCGTGCAGATGATCGAGTGCCTACAGGCGCATCGAAAGATTTCATCCAAAGCGGCCAGGGCGATCGCTCTCGAAAAACTACGACTGGTGCAGATGCCGTCGCCGGAGAAGCGCCTCGACCAGTATCCGCACGAACTCTCGGGCGGTATGAAGCAGCGCATCATCATCGCTATTGCACTGCTGCTCGATCCGGAGCTGATTATCGCGGACGAACCGACGACGGCTCTGGATGTCACTATTCAGGCTGAAATCATGCAGCTGTTGCTGGATCTCTGTTCAACACAGAACCTGGCGCTCATTCTCATTACCCATGACCTCGGCGTGGTGTCACAGATTACCGACAGGACGCTTGTCATGTACGCCGGACGCATCATAGAGCAGGGCCCGACCAAGGCCATTATCAACGATCCGCAGCATCCTTACACTCAGGGTCTTATCAAGGCGCTTCCACAGCAAACCTTGCCGGGTGAGCGGCTGAACCAGATTCCCGGCAGCATGCCTACGCTCGAACATCTGCCATCCGGCTGCGCTTTCCATCCCCGTTGTGCTTACGTGCGTGCCCGCTGCGACTCGATCGTGCCAGGCTTTACACAGTCGGGTGAATCGCTCGCGGCCTGCCACATGGTGGAGGAGCTGGTGCGGGATCCTGGCGTTGAGCTGATTGCCAGGGAGCACAGCGAATGAAGGATCTTGTGGAGATTCGCAACGTCAGCAAGCGCTTTGCCATTCATGGCGATCTGCTTGATCAGCTGACTTTCGAGCGTGGTCGACTGCGGCGCAAGCGTGAGTATGTTCACGCTGTCAACGATGTATCACTCACGGTCAGGAAGGGTGAAGCATTGTGCGTCGTCGGTGAATCCGGCTGCGGCAAATCGACGCTGGCCAGGCTGGTGATCGGCCTGCTCAGCCCCAGTAGCGGCAAGGTGATCTATGGAGGTGAGCGCATAGATGACATGAATGCTGCTGAGCGCAAGCCGTACCACAGGCGTATGCAGATGATTTTCCAGAATCCTTACGCATCGTTGAATCCGCGGATGACGATCACCCAGACGCTGGAGGAGCCACTACGCTGGCACCAGCCCGAGCTGTCACGTCAGGACCATCTGGCAAAAATTGCCGAAGTGATGGCGTCCGTCGGTATCGATGCATCCTGGGGAAGCCGTTACCCGCATGAGTTTTCCGGAGGCCAGCGACAGCGCATCAGTATTGCGAGGGCGCTGGTGGTGGATCCGGAATTTATCGTTGCCGACGAGCCGATTTCAGCGCTCGATGTTTCGATACAGGCACAGGTGCTCAATCTGATGTCTACAGCGCAGGCGGAGCGCTCACTGACCTATCTTTTCATCACGCACGACCTCGCTGTGGTCGAGCATTTTGCCACGCGCGTTGCAGTGATGTACCTGGGCACACTGTGCGAATTGTCGCCGGCGAGGGACCTGTTCGCCAAGCCTCAGCATCCTTACACGCGCGCCTTGCTCAGTGCGATTCCGAGGTTGCGTGATGAGCGGCCTGCATTCATAAGACTGGAAGGTGAGGTGCCTACGCCGGTCAATCTGCCCTCGGGTTGCGTGTTTCACCAGCGTTGTCCTTATGCGAACGAGCGCTGCCGTCAGGAAGTACCAGCACTCGAGGCGGTGCCGGAGCCGGTGAGCGAGGATCAACCGCGGGGTGCACGAATCAGTGCCGAGCACCTCGTAGCCTGTCATGCGGTTCAGGAAGGGCGGATCTAGACTCTCGTGTAGCGCTGCCTGCCGCACGCGTCTCATCAAACCCCTCGCTGCTCGAAGCATTGGTGTGACCAATGAACAGAACGAGCAGGATCAGGGTCGCAATGACCCAGGAATAACGTTGTTGTGGACCACCATGGATATTCATTCGCCAATCTCCTTTTGTTACTGCAATCATCGCATTAAGACCGCTTACTGTCTGATAAGACGGACACATCCCTGATTCTTGCCAGCTATTTTCTCTCGTCACCGCATCCCTCAGATGTTTGCACTCCGTCACAGTCCTTGAAGCATCATCAGTAAGTTCATGAGGCTTGCCTGCGGTCCCTATAGTGTGCGCGCAACTATAAAAAAATATTCTTAAGCGCATGACACAGGTAAGAAGAATGAGAAGGACTTCAATAGCCGGGTTGCACCGGCAATGCTCCATAGTTTTGGGGCTTGCTCTATTGGCATCATCGGGCCAACTGCTCGCCGATGGTAATGAAACCCTGGGTCCGCCAGGCATCGCAATCGCCCAGGGCACCGGCACAATCATGGCCGGCACAGGTCTCGGCGAGCAGCCAGGCGAAATCAACATCAGCATTCCCGCAGGGGCCTCGGTCGAGCAGGTTCTGCTGTACTGGGAGGGTCTTGATACGGCAGCAGGCGATTCGACTGCTGTAGTGAACGACAGAACTGTCGAGGGTATCAGGATAGGTGGACCGACCAAGTGGGGCGGCAGCAATTTCAGTACGACCTACCGCGCCGACATCACGGCGCTGGGCCTGGTTGCGCCTGGAGAAAATACCCTCATCATCGACGATCTGGCGTTCTCGAAGATTGCCAACGGCGCTGGTGTGCTCGTCATCGTCGATGATGGGGGCGTCAAGACCGACATCATGCTGCGCGACGGCAACGACGTCGCCTACAAGTACTGGTCGGACTCGCTCAACAGCACCGTGCCTCAGACCTTCACCTTCGGCTCGGCTGCGGCCCAGCGGACAGGTAAGCTTTCGATGGCGGTGTCTTCGATTTCAGGCACGGTGTCGACTGGCGAGTTCCGCCCCAGCGCGATCGACCTCACAGTTGCCGGTGGCACGCTGACCTTCAATAACATACTCGACAGTGTCGATGGTCAGGAGTGGGATACCGTAGTGCTGCCAGTCATCATACCGGCCGGCGCGACCAGCCTGACGGCGCAGTTGTTTTCTGAAGATCGGCTTGGTCTGGGCGGCAATCCGGCTTCGATGAGCTGGAGCACGGCGGTACTGACGCTCGATCCACCAACCAGGCCTCTGATCGAGCTGTGCACACTGGTCACACTGGCGCCGGATATGGTCACCGGTTTCTCTGATGCCGATGCTATCGCTGGCGATGGCTGTGATCGCTTCGCACAGGGCATACCCGTTGGTATCGCCGGCGCTGTCGATGGCACCTACCAACTCGTCGTGCGCAATACTGGCGCTGAGCGCCTTGTCGATGTCGTGATCGATTCGCCTGATTTCGACCTTGCCAATGTGGCAATTCCAGCCAGTTGCGGCTCGCTCGAGCCAGGCGAAAGCTGTGTGATTGCAGTAGACGAACCTAACGCGGCCTTTCTCGGTCTGAATCAGCCGAATGTTTGTCCTGTCCGTGGTGATGTCAGCAAGATGGCTAGCGTTCAGGGGCGCGGAGAAATCAGCGGCCTCTCTGTCAGCGATGATGATCCGGCCGTGGTTCGTTGTGTCACTGAACCTCATATCAGCATCATCAAGGAAGTCAGGCTGAATGGCGGCCAGTTCGTCGACGCCAATACACCTGCGGCAGGGCCGGTTGGCCAGTTGGGTGCCGATGCCGAATATCGCTTCACGGTCCGTAACGACGGCACTGAAGCCCTCGTCAATCCGCGAATCACTGACGCCGCACTCGGTCTTGCCGATGTCGATATTGGTGTGGCCAGGCTCGCGCCAGGCGACTCAGTGGTGCTCGGTCAGACGAGCAGTGGCTATTCCGCGCTTTATGCTTCGGGACGCTGCGACACGATCGGTGTGCATCTCAACACCGCCAAGGTCACCGCAAGGGGTGAATTGAGCGATACGCCAGTAGAGGCAGAGGATCCAGCCTACATCAGCTGTGAGAAACCGCAGATCGAATTGCTCAAGCAGGTGAGCATCGATGGTGTCAATTTCTTCGATGCTGACGCAGCCGGCGACGCCGACGTGCCGGTCGGTATCGTTGGGCTGACGGACGCCAGCTACCGGTTTATCGTCAAGAACATCGGGTCTGAGCTGCTTCGTTCGGTGAGAGTCCGCGATGAAACGCTTGGCATTGACGTCGTGATTGAAGATCTGGCCAGTGGCGAGACTCGCATCATCGACGCGGGCGTCTCTGGCTTCGGCGCACTGTACCAGCCTGGTCGCTGTGACGGCGAACCTGGTAATAAGGCGAATGTCGCCAGGGTCGACGCACAGGGTGCTGTGACCGGCGCGGCGGTCAGTGATGAAAATCCTGCTAACGTTCGCTGTATCACTGGACCGGCCATTCAGCTGCTGAAGCAGGTCAGCCTGGACGGCAAGCAGCAGTGGCTCGATGCTGATACTGCAGAAGCAGGGCCTGTCGCCGTATTGGGTGCGGATGCCTACTACCGGTTGCTGGTACGGAACATTGGTGATGAGAATCTCACCAATCTGGTGATCAACGATCCTACGCTGCAAATCCGCGATGTCACTATCGCTGACTTGCCTGCGGGCGCCGAACTGGTGCTAACTGCAGGAGACAATCGTTTTGCCCGCCTGCACGCACAGGGTCGTTGTGATGCCGTCGGTGCCAAACTGAACGTCGCTGCAGTCAAAGGCAAGGGTGCCGTGACCGGTGTCGCAGTCAGCGATGACGATCCGGCCTATATCAACTGCGAAGCACCAGTCAGCTGCGCTTTGTCGGTGGACAAGACCTGCGTCGTCAAAGCCGCAGAACCCGAAGGCAAGCTATGTACAGCTTCCATCTCGGCGACGACATTGCGCTACACCGGACCTTCGATAGCCAATGCTATTGTCAAATTCATTGGTAAAGACGGCGGTGAAGCGGTGTATTCAGGTGTCAATCTGGAGAGCAAGGTGTCACTGCTGACGATGCCGTCGGAGAATGGCTATACAGTGGACGCCGGGGTCGGTGAAAAGCTTGGATCGAAGATGACGATCACCATCAATGGTCGTGAAGAAATCATCCACACCAGCTGTTCAGCCGCCTATTCTGCCGGCAGACCAGCGCCGCTGGACAGCGGTACGCCGTATCCTGCCAACAGCGAGAAGGGTGATCCGTCGCCGAACTGGGAAGTAGTGAACTTCCGCCAGAAAGACGACATCGTCATGGTCGAGCCACCTCGAATCGACACTGCTGCAGATAGCTGTACGGTACCGCATCAGGGCGCTGACGTGGTCTTCCGGTACAAGGTGCGCAACACGGGGTCAACTTCGCTTGATCTGGCTTCCGTGCTTGATGACAAGCTGGGCCAGATGCTGCCATCGGCCACGACCCTGGCTGCAGGCGAGACCACTATCGTGAAAAGTTCACCGGTGTTCATCAATCACACAGTGACCAATACCGTAGTGGCGACTGGATCCGTGGCAGGCAATGCAGGGGCCAGCTGTGCAGCCAGTGACGCTGTGACGGTCACTCGTGAAGCAGCACCTGTGAAGTCATGTGAAGATGGCAAGCCGGTAGAGCTGGTGTTCGAGTACACCGGTCAGTCTTGTGAGGCCTCCCCTGCGAATGACCAGGACGGTAAGTTCAGCTGCTCAGGTTCACCCAACGCGAGTAAGCCGGTGCGTGTGATTGCCGAGTCCGCTACGGCGTCACCTGCTGGCGAGACAATCGGCGTAGGCGGCTTCGTGACGGTGACCGCGAACGGTAAATTCGATTCACAGACTGACTTCAGTATCGTCCAGGGCGGCAAGACCGTGCAGTCGATTTCAGTGCACCTGAGCTGCTCGAAAGCGCTGAACGTCGGCGATCGCTTTGGCAGCCTGATCCTTCGCACATTCAAGCCGGGCGAAGGTGGCAAGGGCGGCAAGGGTGGCAAGGGTGGCAAAGGCGACGACAAGCACAAGTACGATAAGAAGCACGACGACAAGAAGTCGAAGCGTGATGACAAGCCATCCAAGCACGACGACAAGCAGCACGGCGACAAGAAATCAAAGCACGAAGGCAAGGAATCGAAGCGTGACAGCAAGAAGTCGAAACATGACGACAAGCCGTCGAAGCACGATGAGAGAAAGCAAGGTCGGTAGTAAGAAGTGAAGGTCTTGGGCGGGCTGTAGGGCCCGCTTTTTTTTGCCTGCGAGAAAGCGGAGCTGCAGCGATGAGATCAATCCATGCCAAAGCGTACCGTATCGTTTTCCTCGCGCACCTCTTCAGCCCAGCGCAGAACCTCTGCCACCGGCTCGAAATACTCTGACGTGATGAAGTGCTCTATTTCGACATCGGCGAACAGGCCCCTTGCCAGCGTGATGTTCTGAACGATAGGCACGCCAGCCTGTTCGGCTGCCTGACGAATTTCCCGCGCCATATACCCCTCGCCCTTGGCAACCACGATTGGTAGATCGGTAACGTCTGGCGTGTATTGCAGCGCAACCGCAATGTGCGTTGGGTTCACCACCACGGCGCTTGACCGGCGAGTCGAGGCCAGCTGGTTTTCCTGCGACCACTCCTGATGCAGCTCGCGTCGCTGGCCCTTGATCATCGGGTCGCCTTCGCTGTCCTTATGTTCCTGCTTGATGTCGCGCATACTCATCATCAAGCCCTTGATGAATTCATAGTGCTGGTAAGCGACATCCAGAATGGAGACGAACAGAAAGCACACGACGAGTGTGGAAACGATGATCAGTATCGCCGATTCGTAGAACATGAAAATGGTCAGCGGTGAGTCGGCTCTGACCAGCATGATCAGCTCAGCCAAAAAGGCTCTTGCCACCATGTAGATCACCCACGCGACCACCACCGTTTTCACCATGGCCTTCAGTACTTCGACGATGTTCTTCATCGAGAACATGCGTTTGATGCCTTCGGCAGGGTTCAGCGAGTCGAGCTTCGGTACGGCCTTCTTCCACGCCAGTAGCGGACCCACCTGGATGAACTCGATGCATATGGTCGCGATGGCGCCAGTGAGCATCAGCGGCACCATCGCCAATGTCAGCCGGCTGACCACCTCCATGAGTAGAGCATCCAGCTCCAGACTCCGAGGCTGCGCGATAGCGGCAAAAACCAGTTCGAACACCTGCGAGATCTGCCTGTACAGGAACGGCATCAATGCCGCGAGCAGGCCGAACCACACCAGCAGCGTGAGCGTCTTGCTCAGATCCTGACTCTTGCTGACCTGACCATCTTCGCGGGCGTCACGAAGACGTTTGGGGGTGGGCTTCTCGGTCTGATCCGCACCTTTATCCTGTGACATTGCTCAGGTCCTTTTCTGGCTTGCAACTGCGGCCCCGGAGGGTGTTTTTATCGGCATACTAGGGTTCGCCCTAGTAGGAAGCATCCCCGGGTTTCAGGTAGTCTTGCGCTAACAGATATTATCCGTGGAGTTAAGCATGCACATTAACCGGACGATCCTGCCCGGCAATACGCTGCAGGAACTGCTCAGACCAGCCAGCTTCTATAAAGCAGGTGCGTTCGAGCCGGGTCCTGATGCTGCGAAAGATACGCAGCTTGGGCATCCTGCAAGCTCGGCTGCAGCGCCTGGTCAAATCGACCAGCTCGAAACCGAAGCTGGTCTCGCTATTGATCCCGCCGAACGAATGCTGGCACTGAATGTATGGACGGACATTCAACGCAATCTGCGTGCAGATGGTCTGGAAATGGAAGCGCCAATACATACTGGGCCTGGCGATTCGCCAGCGGCGCTCGCTGAATTCATTCTGCAAGGCTGGTCGTAGCCCTTGGAGCCAAGTCCTGAGCAGTGGCGTACCATGGCGGGCCGGCTCTGTCAGGCCATGCTCAGGCTCGATGGCGACGCCAGCCGCCTCGCCGTGCTCAAGGCAGTGATTGCCCGGCTGGGCCCCGATGCCTATCCCGCATTGATCAAATTGCTCACGATCGTATCCGAATCGAGCGAACAGGCCGCCAAGACCAGCCTTGCCCGAACCCTTGGCTATGCGGCGCAGCGTGGTGACCTGCCGGAGGGTCAGCTCAATGCCTGGGGCCTGAGTCGATATATCAGCACGGATATCGGCGGCGATGGTGGGGCTGTCGATGCCAGCAGTTTCAGGCGCAGCCTGTGGGCAGGCTCGGCGAGCAGGGGGCTTGGCCCCATTGAGTACCTCACAGTCTGGCATAGCCAGAAAACCCAGCGTCCTTATCTCACGGACGCGGTCTACGCTGATCATCTCACCAAGCTCATTGCGCTTATCAATGCCGATGATCATGCCGCCACACGGTATCCACGAGCGATCCTGCTTGATCTCGAGACGAGAACCGAAGGCGCGTTTACCCGTCAGACACATAGTCGCCTGGAGACGATCGCGCTGAACTGGCTCGATGCCAGGGCGCCCGCTGATATTGCAGCAGCTGCGCTGGCCGTTTGAACCGGTTGAAGCAGTAATCTTGAGCCGGAAAGTGATGGGCGTAGCTCCTGACATCATCGTGCCCCCAGTGCGCCCTCGAGCAAATCGAGCACATAGCGATTGTCAGCCAGCTTGAACAGGATGGCCTCCATAATGATGCCTATGCAGAGCACCATGGTCAGGGTGGCGACCCACAACTTGAGCGGCATCGAAAGCGGCAGTACGTTTAACTGCTGGGCGAAACGGTTGACCAAGCCGAAACCGAGATCGATCAGCGACAGCAGCAGGATGGCGGGTGCTGCGAACAACAGCGCCTTGCTCATCAGGAAGTCCATTTCACTGATGAATACGCTGGCGCCAGCAAATGTGAGTTCACTCAGTGTCGACGTCACCGGCAGCACCTGATAGCTGGTCAGTAGTACATCCAGGAAGATCAGGAACCCGCCGCTGGCCATGAACAGCCACGTGCCGAACTGTGACAGCCATACAGCAGTCGGCGTGGCCTGGTGCCCCTGCACCGGGTCCATGGCATTGGCCATGTTCACGCCACTCTGGGTGTCGATGATGCCGCCAGCGGTGCTGAGGGCCCAGAAGATCGAGCCGAACATGAAGCCGAGTCCCGCACCAATCAGCAATTCCTTGATGATGATCAAGGGATAGCTTGCCGGCGCCACCGTGGTCACATCAATGCCGGCCAGCGCTATCGGGTAGGCCACCAGCGCCAGCCCGACATACAGGCCATTTCGCACCATCACTGGCACGTTCTCCTTCGTCATGAGCGGAAGAATCATCAGGCTGCTGGCGACACGCGGCAGGCAAAGAATGACGCTGATCACCAGGTTCTCGACGTCTGAGAGGGCGAGCTCCATCGCTGGCTGCATATCGAGCGCCTACTGCCGCGCCAGAATGGGAAAATCCCGAAAGATCTGGTCGGTAAACTGGAGAAGATTCTCCGCCATCAGACCCGCCGTAAGAAACAGTGTCGCACCAATGACGGCCAGTTTGACCGCGAAGGCAATGGTCTGCTCCTGAAGCTGGGTAATCGACTGCAGGAATGCGACGAGCAGACCGAACACCGAAGCGGCGATGATCGAGGGTGCCGACAGCAGCAGTATGAGCCAGAGGGCTTCCTGGGTGAGGCGGATGACGTCCGGGTTCATGCGCTAAACATAGGTGAGGATCAGTCCGTGAATCAGCTGTGTCCAGCCACCCACTGCCACGAATAGCAGGAGCTTGAAGGGTAGCGACACCATGGTGGGCGCAAGCATCATCATGCCAAGCGCAAGCAGGATGTTGGAAACGATGAGGTCTACCACGAGAAAGGGCAGGAACAACAGGAAGCCGATCTCGAATGCGGCGGTCAGCTCGCTTACCGTGAAGGCGGGAATGAGCACCAGCAGGTCATCCGCCTGGATGGCATCTGCTTTTTCTTCGGACATCAAACGTTTCGATGTCTTGAGGAAAAAGGCTTGCTCCTCCTGGCTGGCATGCCGAGAGAGGAAGGCTTTCAAAGGCGCCTTGCCGAGCTCCGCCAGTTCGAGTACACGGTCCAATGACAGTTTTTCATCAGGTTTCTGACGTATCTCTTCCTCAACCACGAGCTGTACCTCGGAGACGACCGGGTACATCACATAAACGGACAGAATGATGGCGAGACCGTTTATCACGACGTTAGGTGGTACCTGCTGCAGGCCCATGGCGTTACGCAGCAGGCTCAGCACCACCACCAGCTTGGTAAATGAGGTCACCATCACAGCTACGAAGGGCGCAAGGGCTACCGCAATAACCGTGATGAGTATCGAGCCGGGGCTGAGACTCTCAAGTTCCACTTGAACCTACTTCGCTGAACTGAACTCCCAGGTGCTCGCCAACCACCACCAGCGTGCCCTTGCCGATGGACTTGCCGTTAGCGAAGATCACGACGTCATTGCTTTCCGCCGGACGATCGAGCGTGAACACGTGCCCCGGCTGAATATTATTGAACTCTCCAAGTGGTAGTGTAAGGCTGCCGAGCTGAAACTCGAGCTCCACGGGTATCGCGTCGATCGCCCGTTCGCCCGGTTTGCTCTCTGGTGCTGACATACTTTCCCTCTGCTGACTTCTTGCTAGCTGCCATTCCTGGCGAATCTCGATCTGGCTCTGGTCCAGGTGCCCCTGCCACAGCCTTTTCCCTGTGAGGCGATGACGGATGAAGCACTGGCGCATGCTCGACGCACGTCCACCGATGAGCACGTCACCGACTTCGAAAGCGGCCAGGTCATTCGGTGCTATCGGCTCGGCGGCAAGGCTGACATCGAGCTCGATGGGCAAACGCAGGAGACTCTGCTCGATGTCGACGTCAGTTCTGTGCCAGCAGGGCTGGGCAATGAACGACGCAAACATCGACTCGTCGAACTGCAGCAAGCCCTGGCTGGTGGCGCCCTGGCATTCAACCCGCCATAGCCATGTAACTGGATCTGACGGACACGCCACCGGTTCTGCATCGAAGGATGTGGCATCCACCTGCCATGGCATGCCGGAGAGCTGCTGGAAGTGCTGCAGCCATTGCTCACGTGCCAATAGAAACGACAGCGGCCACTGGTCGCGGGAGAAATCCTGCCAGTGGCGGCCCTCGACCTGCTCACTCCAGCTATCGTTATCGAAGCTGACACAGACAGCGTGTTCAAGATGGCGTAGTCGCACCGGCGAAGTGATGGTTTTTCGGGCGACTTCCAGCCGCCAGTAGGCGATACGGCCTTCTACGACAGTCTGACCATAGACGCCACGACTACATAGCAGGTTGGTGCGCTGGACACGCTCTACCGACCAATGGGGAATACGATCCTTCAGACGAACAGCTTGAGCGTCCATGCAACCAATCCTTGTGCGAGAGCCGATATATTTCAGGTATAACCAAGGGAAATCTTGATGAGTTCATGAATGTTCTTGGCGCCAAGCTTGTTCGAAAGCTTGGCGCGGTGCAGTTCGACTGTCTTTACGCTGATGCCCAGCGTGTCGGCAATCGTCTTGTTGAGGCAGCCGGCACAGATGAGCGCCAGGACTTCGCTTTCTCTTGGCGACAGCTTCTCGAGTCTGGAACGAGCGTCATCAGGATTTCGCGGTCCACCGAGTGGCTGCTGAGCAACCAGGGTGACGACCTTGGCCAATACATCCAGCTCAAACGGCTTCTCCAGTACATGTGCCGCGCCTTTGGCCATGGCCTCAACAGCCAGAGGGATGTCAGCATGGCCGCTCATGAGGACGATAGGTAATGTGCTCTGGATTCGCCATAGCGCATCGAGCAGTTCCATGCCACTCATATCTGGCATACGAACATCACTCACGATGCACCAGGGCATGGGTTCAATGGGCTCTTCCGACGCTGCTGCTTCGTCTCGAAGTGCTGGTCTAGCTGCGGACTCAGTCTGCAGGAAAGCGAGAAAATCAGTGGCGGAGGCGAAGCTCCGCACGGTGAATTCCAGATCCTCGAGCGACCACTGAACCGACGTGCGGAAGGCCTCGTTGTCGTCGATCAGGTAGATGCCTGTCATCTCGCGTCCTCACTGATAGCCTGTGACGCCGTACCTGCTGCGTAGTCTGTTGGTAGCCGGCACACGAAACAGGCGCCAATGTCACCGTCCTCCTGATCGTCATCAAGGAAGAGTTGGCCGCCGTGAAATTCCACGATACTGCGACAGATGGGCAGGCCCGCGCCCATGCCATGACCTTTGGTGGTAAAGAAGGGTGTAAACAGCCTGCGTCGGTGCTCGGGGCGAACGCCAAGCCCACTGTCGCTGACTCTGATCTCGACGCGGTCGTCGCCGCTGCGACCCACCCTGATGGCAATTCGACGGCCGCCAGGCGTAAGCTGCGAGACCGCATCGATGGCATTGCGGATTAGATTTGTCAGCACCAGCTCGATCATGACCCGGTCGACCAGCAGCCGTGGCGTACCTGCTTCGATAAATGTCTCGAAGCTTACCCGGTGGTGGCGGATCTCAAGTTCAAGGAGTGCCAGAACCCGTTCGACAATGGCTTCAGCGCTGCAGGGTGATTTTCGCGGCTCACTTGATCTGACGAACTGACGGATTCGCCGAATGACTGCACTGGCCTGGGTGGCTTGACCCGCGGCTAGACTAAGCGCTTCGAGCACCCTTTCACGACGTGATGCGGGCAGAGTGTTGGTGCCGCTCGTCGTCGACACGCCGCGGCGGGCGACATCCAGATAATTGAGTATCGCTGCGAGCGGCTGATTGAGTTCGTGGGCCAGCACCGTTGCCATCTCCCCCACCGAAAGTGCACGCGAAGTTTTAACCAGAGATTCGTACAGCGTCTGCTTGCGGAACTGCACCTGGTCGCGTTCGGTCAGATCGATCATGAGTAGCAGCGTCAAGGTCTCTTCGCCCTGAACAGGGTGCGACCACTTCAGCGAGAAACTCTGCTCGAGCTCATACGCCACAAACTCGGTTGGTAGCATGCGCTGTGAAGGGCTTGAGTCTTTGCGCGCTGCCGTTGAGGGCGTGACACCGTAGGTGAGGCATTCGACGAAAGCCTGCAGGTCCAGTGAGTGGTACGAAACGTCGTCGACGAAACCCAGCTTTTCAAGCAGGCGGGTAGCCGCAGCATTCATTTCGACCAATGTGTCTGCTGATGAAAACAACAGCGCTGGAAAGCCGAGCGACTGCAGCAGATTCGATTGCTCTGGCGCCACGATACGGTCTTTGGAGGGGGCGTCAACTTCCATTTCAAAGTCATCCATGCAGTGGGAGTCACGGTGACGCGATCCTGCGTCAGGCCAAAAGCATACGGCACCGTGGTGGGAGAATAAACAAGTTTGTCCGTCTAAAAATGACGGACACGGTCAAACCTTGAACGCGTCGACAATGTGGTAACGAGTCAATAAATTGGCTTGACCATCCCCCAAAGGAGTCACTAAAGTGCATCGGCATAGCGGTCCCAGGCTCATGGTAGAGCCGGATAATGCCCAGCGTTGGCAGTCCTGAAAGAATCGTGATCATGGAGGATCTATTGGCATGACCGTGTCTTCTGTTCCGGCGCATTGGCTTAACAGGCTCACCGGAAGCCTGCGTTCGCAGAGTTACAGCGACGTTGTTCTGGCCTTCGGCGTAGTCGCGATCATCGCCTTGATGATCCTGCCGCTGCCGTTGTTCGTGGTCGACATTCTGGTGGCAGTGAACATCATCATCGCTGTGGCGATGGTGCTGTTGTCCATCTACGTACCTTCGCCATTGGCGTTCTCCAGCTTCCCTAGCGTGATACTGCTGACCACGCTGTTCAGGCTGTCTCTCTCGATCGCGATCACGCGGCTCATCCTGCTCGATGCCGACGCTGGCGATATCATCGAAACCTTCGGCAATCTTGTCGTTGGCGGCAACATGGTTGTCGGCTTTGTCGTCTTCCTCATCATTACCGTGGTGCAGTTCATCGTGATTGCCAAGGGTGCCGAGCGGGTCGCTGAGGTGGCTGCACGATTTTCGCTTGATGCCATGCCTGGCAAACAGCTTTCGATAGATTCGGACCTGCGTTCGGGGCTGATCGAAAAGGAAGAGGCGAAAGCAAAACGCCGCCGTCTCGAACAGGAAAGCCAGTTGCACGGCGCGCTCGATGGCGCCATGAAGTTCGTCAAGGGCGACGCCATCGCTGGCATCGTCATACTCATCGTGAACATTCTTGGCGGTCTGACCATTGGTGTGCTGCAGCGAGGCATGCCCATAGGCGAAGCCGTTTCTACCTATAGCGTGCTGACGATAGGTGACGGGCTGGTCGCGCAGATTCCGGCCCTGCTCACATCGATCGCAGCTGGCATGCTGATCACGCGCACATCTGGCGACGATTCCCGCTCCAATCTTGCTCAGGAAATTGGTTTCCAGTTTTTCGCCTTCCCACGCATTACTGTTCTGGCAGGCGTTCTGTCGCTGCTGCTTGCTATCGTCCCAGGCTTTCCGTCCCTCGTGTTTTTGCTCATGGGTGTGGCCTTGTTGACAGCAAGTGTGCTTCGCCAGCCGCCAGCATTCCTGCGCAGTCGTATTCCCAGCCTCGAAGCCCGCTACCAGCGGACCGCAGTCAGAATCAAGCCAGTGGAGCCGGATAATCTGCAGCCGCCCGCGGCCGTCGTGCTCTGGGTTCATCCCGGTCTTAACCTGCATTTCGATAAGCAGACCCTGCTCATGACGGCTACTGCGGCCGTGAACGACGTGCGCGAGCGCTACGGTGTGCCGGTGCCGGTTCCGGTCATCAGGGAGGACACCAAACTGGGCGCAGGGGGATACTTACTGGAGGCGCATGGAATGCGGATCGGTCGCGGCAGCCTGCCGACGGAAAGCCTGGCCCAGGATGTGTATTTCCTCCATGCAGATACGGCCCCCGGTCTCACCATTGAGAGCTCCGCGCAGCCGGTCAGCGGAACAGAGCTGGCGCTCGTCCCTGACTTTTCGCCTCAAATGGCCGGCAATTGGCAGCAGGGGATCGCAGCAAGCGGTGATGCGGAGATGCTGTCGCCGGGCGAAAGGTTACAGCCTCTGGACACTCTGCGCCGACATCTTTGTCTGGCTATGCTCAGGCAATTGCCCCTCTTCCTTGGCGTTCAGGAAACGGCAACTCTGGTCAATAACTGGTCTGGCCAATACCCCGACCTCATCAAGGAAATGCTGCGCGCCGTGCCGCCGCAGCGACTGACAGAAGTGCTCAAGCGCCTGTTGCAGGAAGGCGTCTCGATTAGAAATCTGCGCGATATCTTCGAAGCGGTGTCCATTGCTGGCGCTCGTGAAGCCGATGTTGGTTTATTGACCGAACAGGTCCGTCTAAGTGTAAGACGTCAGCTCGGTGATCAATACGGCGGCATGGATCGCATGCTTTATGCCTTGCTGGTCCATCCCGAGCTCGAAGACAAAGTTCATCAGGCAATTCGCAACAGTAAGGTTCAGGCGTCAGCGTCGGTTTCGCCTGATCTGTATCAGAAGATATCTGGCAGTCTGCGCGAACTGTTGGTTGCTGCTCACGACAAGGTGCCAGTCGGGCAGCAGCCTGTGGTGCTGTGTTCACCAGAAGTCCGCCGATATTTCCGCGCCTTGCTGGAAGAAGAGTTTTTCAATTTGCCCGTGCTGTCCTATCAGGAACTGATAGGTGAGTTGCGCATTCAACAACTGGGTCAGATTAACGCATGAATCGCTGTATCATTCTTGTCACACTCATCGTGATGGCGCTGTCCGCTCGCGCGACTGCTGCCATCACTGCGCTCGAAGGTCGGGCAGAGACCACCTACCAGCTGGAAAACGAGCCACTCAAAGACTTCCTGCGCGACTTCCTCAGTGACCACGGCCTTCGCGCTGTGCTGAGCCCACAGCTGAACAACGAATCACGACGACTAGCCGGCACACGCAGCGGCACGCCCAACGAGATTTTCAGTAGCATCCTCGCGTCCAACGGTCTCATGGCTTACGAAGACGGGCTGTCGGTCTACATCTATCTCGCTGAGGAATCACGGCGTGAATTCGTCATGATTCCACCGGAAAAGATCGTATTGCTGCAGCGCAGCCTGCGCAGGATGACGCTCGACGATGAAGAGAGCTTCACCCGCACCGACCCCGCCACAGGTGTGGTGGAAATTGTCGGCGCCCCGCGGTACGTAGAGCAGGTGATGCGGCTGGCTAATATCGTACTGGATCGACCCGCCGATGCAGCCAGCCATGAAATGGTGTTCCACTACTTTCCGCTGAAGTATGCATGGGCAACGGACCGTAGCTTCAATGTCGGTATCCGCGAAGTTACAGTCGCAGGGGTGGCTTCTGTTCTGCAACAGGTGCTGATGGGGGGCACCGTACCCAGTAAGCAGCCAGTGCTGATGTCGAATTCAGTCAAGCGACTCAGCGATGAATCGTCGTCGAGTGGACCTCTCCAGCAGTATTCGCTGGATCCTGAGACTGAGCACTCAGCAAATCCGCCTTTGCGTCGGCCAACCGAGCGATCATCTGAAGATATGTCCACTGATGGCGCGCTCGCGCTAGCTGAACAGGTTCCGGCCATCGTCGCCAGCGGTCAGCAGAACGCTATCATCGTGCGCGACTATGCCCACCGAATTCCGCTCTACAAGGATCTTATCGCCTCGCTCGATACACCCAGCCAGATTGTCGAGATAGAGGCAACCATCATCGACGTGAACACTGACAAGCTTCGCAACCTCGGCATCGACTGGCGCTTTTCCAGCAACGAGAGTAACGGGGAGGTCATGTTTGGTCGGGATACTGTGAAACAGAATTTCGTTGAGACGCTGGCTGGCACCAATGTATCCGTCCTGGACCAGATTCCGGGCTTCCAGATCGGCGCCATCATCGGTGACGAGAATCAGTTCATTGCCCGGATCAACGCGCTACAGGAGGAGGGCGTCGTGTCGGTGGCCTCACGACCAAAGGTCGTCACCCTGAACGATCTTGAAGCAGTCATCGAAAGCAGTACGTCCTTCTATATTCCGGTTAGCGGTGCCTATGAGGTCGATCTCTTCCAGGTGCTGACCGGCACGATGTTAAGGGTTACGCCACATCTCATCGAGCACGACTGGGGCAAGCAGATTCGGCTCATTGTCGGTATCGAGGATGGCTCGGTAACCGGTTTCAATGATGGTACACCGGTCACCACCCGTCATGCCGTGACCACCCAGGCCCTGGTGAACACCGGGCACAGTCTGCTGCTGGGTGGACTGGTGCGCGACGAGCAGCAGGAGTCTGAATTCAAGGTGCCCTGGCTGGGAGATATCCCCTTGCTGGGCGCGCTGTTTACGGTCGAATCGAAGAGTAATGGCCAGTCCGAAAGACTGTTTCTGATTACACCAAGGATCGTAGCGCCAGATGGCAGCGATCAATCGGATACCGACAGGATATCTCACCGTCGGCCCAAACCTGATAAGGATTGTAAGGGAGACTGTATAGATGAGTTCAATGACGAATACGCTCTCATGTTCTGACGGGGCAGCGACTGGGCTGCTTGCCGAATATTGCTATGCCTTGACGGTGACCTCCGGTCTCCACGCCGGCGCCAGGGCCGAGGTGAGTGGTGCATCGCTTACGAGTATCGGTGCATCTGACGAGTGCGATCTCGTGCTTACCGACGAGGCCGTGGCAGCCCGCCACTGCATGATCGGTCAGTTGGGACAGGCGATTTTCATCAAGTCCCTGGAAGGCGTGCTCACTGTCGATGGCCGCACTCTGGCCACAGGCGAGCAGGTGGTGGTGAAGCAGGATGCCATCTTGGGCATCGGTAGTGTCGCGGTTGGCCTGAAGCTTATCCGTGTCAACAACACCGGTCGCTCTGTGTCGAAGGCTGGTCAGAACCGCTGGCTTTTGATGTATCCACTGGCACTGATGGCAGGTGTCGCGCTGCTGTGGACCACCTATACACAGGTGTATGCGAAGAGTTCGACCAATGGTCGCGAAGTAGGTCTCTTCTCAGTTGGTGCCAAAGTGGATGATGAGGCGACTTCTGTCCAAAACGAAAAGCCAGTTACCGACGCAGCTCTAGAGCCAACCTTGCCAGTTGATGAAGTTGTGGAGGGCGGCGCTGATTTGTCTCGGCTGGCCGGTCAGGTCGCTGAAATATTCAGGCTATCGGGCTTTCCGGTTCAGGCCGAGGCGCTTTCACCGGGGGTTATACAGGTGAGCGGGCATTTCGACGACCCAGCTGACGCCGAGCGCATCATCCGCTCGCGCGCACTGCGTGAGGTGAATGCGCTCAAGCAGGTCAGGGTAATGAACACTGCTGGTGCCGAGCTGGTCGACGAACCCGTTGAGGCGCAGAAGATTGTGCGGCTGGCGGCTGGTGACGACCCCTACCTGGTCACCGCCGACGGCGCCCGATACTACCCAGGCGCACGATTGAGCAATGGATTTGAAATCGCAAGTATCGATAGTCAGCAGATACGACTGGTGTCCGATACAGGTGAGGAACGCGAGCTTGGTGCCGGCGCTGTTCTGGAGTAGGAGGCATGGCCGACAAGTAGTGAGTCGGCGTCTTACAGGCACAAATGGAATTGCATGAGAAACGTCAATCACGTTCAAAGAGGAACTACCCATGTATGACAACACTATCCTGAATTCTGCAGTGCAGGCCAATACTGCAGTCGTGACCGGTGGCTCCACCAAGAATCGCCAGGCTTCGACTGGAGAAGTCGGCAGCTGGTATGAAGCCATGGCCAAGGCCTGGGGCCAGACTCTTGATGGTCAGGCCAACCGCATCACCGAACTGTCCGATAAGGTGGGCACTGCTGGTCATGACAATCCACAGACCATCACCATGTTGACTGCGGCGAGCATGAAGATGCAGTTCCTCTCCAGCAATGCCAGCACCTCGACCACAAGCGTCGGCCAGGCCCTGGAAACACTCGCCCGGAAATAAGGTTGACAGTGCCTGCCATGCACTCAAGCGCAGCAGATGGCTGCTGCGCGCCTATTGTTCCATTTGAGAGGATGCATCAATGACAGATGCCATTGCAGCTATGAGTTTCGATCTTGTCATGCCGGCAGGACAGGCTGCACCCGATGCCACCGCACAGGCTTCGGTCTACGACATTAGCCGATTCGAGGCCGCATTCGAGAAAGTTGCTGACAAGCCCACGACGGCCGAGGCTGTCGAGACAGCTGGCGACAGTCCGTTCAAGGCGGCGTTCAAGGCGCTTGACTCACTGAATGGCGGGGTCGAGAGCGTAGGCCAGGAAGCCATGCGCATCCTTGGCAACAAGGCCGAAATGTCGCCAAGTGAGATGATTGGCCTGACGATGAAGGCCCACCACTTTCTGTTTCAGAGTCAGCTGACCGCGAATATCGCCAACAAGTCTTCTGAAGGACTCCAGCAGTTATTCAGGCAGCAGGGATGACCCGAATTCGTTTGATCGCTCTGTTGCTGTCGAGCCTGCTGCTGGCTGGGTGCCAGGACCCGGAGCTTTACAGCAACCTCGATGAGCAGCAGGCCAATGAAGTCGAGGCTGCGCTGCTGAGTCGAGGTATCGAAGCCAGGAAGGTTCGTGCTGAAAAAGGCGAAGCCTTCCTCATCACGGTACCTCGCGAAGATATTCCCGACGCTATGGCAACGCTGACCAACCTTGGCCTCCCACGTCATGCCAATCCATCGATGGGCGATATCTTCAAGAAGGAAGGCTTTGTGTCGTCCCCGACGGAGGAGCGTGCGCGGTATCTGCACGCCTTGTCGCAGGAACTCGCGACAACACTGATGCAGATTGATGGCGTCGTAACGGCTCGTGTCCATGTAGCCCTGCCGGACAAGCACGTCCTCCAGGAAGATGTCGATTCCGCCTCTGTTTCTGTCGTTATTATTCAGCAGCCTGGCGCTGACCTGTCCGGCTACGAGACCGACATCAAGGCCATAATTACTGATGGTGTCGAAGGACTCAATGACGTCAATCGGGTGACTGTGCGCTTCTTTTCCCGCGAGCTCCGTCAGGCCGCGGCGGAAGCTGAAACACCCTTGGCCATGGGTGCGGTGGAGCGATGAACGCAGCATACGTCGAACAGCTCCTGACTGAGTGTCATCCAGATTGGACAGGTTTTTCCGCCGAACTCATGAGTGCTGCCGTGCGGTCTTCGCTGGGGCGTCGCACGCTGTTGAACAAGCTGGCGCCTCGTTTCCGCGCCCTTCAGCGGCTCGATAAGTCAACAGAAGGCGTGTCGCCAGGCGAAAACTATGCCCTTCTGTCCCGCACGAGCTGGTTGCCGGCGGATACGCTGATGAGCAGGTTGACGACCCTCGGCGCCTGCTTCTACCTGCAACTGATCTGTGCCGAAATACGGCGCCAGCAGGTCGCGGAGTGGAAGGCCGTTCTTGGGGCGGAGCATTATCGGCTCATGATCCAGAATGTCAGATCATGTATTAGCGAGAACCTGAGCCTGCCGAATGAGCAGCTCAGCCCGGTTTCTCAAGTAGAACTGCTCAGTCACTGCGTTGAAACCCGTCAGTCCATTCTCGCCGGCTACGGTTTGTTCACAATGCTCGCAGTGGCAAAAACCCTGGCGCCGAGCGTGGAAACTTTCGACGAGTTGAGCATGCGCCTGGGTTCGTTATTTCCACCGAACAGTCTGACGCAGTGGCTCGAGACCGCCTCACCCGCTGAGGAAAAGCTATGCGAGCAGACGAGTTGCATTCTGGCGCTCTGGCGGTCGGAAAACAGCGTGAGTCTGAAAGCATGAGTGCCCACTTTGCAGTGGCCGATACTCAAGCACTGACGCTGAAAATCCGTGGCCGTCGGATTACAGCAGCCGACTACCTGCAATGGCAGCAAGCCAGCGAGGCACTTGAGACCGCCAACACCGTGTTGGCCGAAGCGAGAGCAGAAGCTGTTCGCATCCGCGAAACCGCCCAGCGTGATGGCCACCAGGCAGGCGTCGAGCTCGCATTCAAGGAACTCATGGTTCCGATACTTGATGCAAAGCGGGAGGCCCGCAAGGTCCTGGATGCGAGTGCACCCCAGCTGGTCGATCTGGCGGAGCGCATGATACGCAGAATACTCCCGCGGCTCGATCAGGACGCGGTGGTCCGTGAGCTGCTGCAGAGCGCGCTGGCAGAGCTGAACGACGAACAGCAGATTCTCGTACGCGTTCACCCAGAACATCTTGAGCAGACCACAGACATCGTAAGCGAATGGCAGCGGCAGTCCGGCTACAGCCGGGCCGCGAGTACCGAGTCAGATAAAGCTCTGCCAGCCTATCACTGCATTATCAAGTCCGAGCTGGGCGAGGTTCATCTCGGATTCGAACAACAGTTGTCACGGCTATCGCAGGCAGCGCTGAGTGCGGCCAATCAAACCAGGGTGGACGATGTCACTTCCCTTTGAGTCGATACTCGAGCAGATCAGCACTGCCGATCTGGCTGAGCGGAGAGGCAAGGTCGTCGAGGCCTATGGCACGCTTATCAAGGTGACTGGCATCCAGGCCCGACTCGGTGATTTGTGCGAGCTCCGCAGCAAGTCAGGCGGCGTCAGTCTCAAGGCCGAGGTGGTCGGCTTGCGTGATCGCCAGACCTGGCTCGCGCCGCTCGGTCCGCTCGAAGGTGTTTCCACCGATATGGAGGTGATCGTCAGCGATGCGCGTGCAGATATCGGCCTTGATGAGCGGATTCTCGGCAGAACGCTCGATGCTTTCCTCGAGCCCATTGACGGTGGACCCGTCTATACCTGGCGCGATCGCGTGCCCCTCTACCGTGCCACGCCAAACCCGCTGAAACGGCTGCCGGTCGACAAGGTGCTACCTTCCGGGGTGCGTGCCATCGACGGCCTCACGCCGGTCGGGCTCGGGCAGCGAGTCGGCATCTTCGCAGTGGCTGGCGGCGGCAAAAGTACACTACTGGGTATGCTGGCGAAAGGCGCCGAAGCCGATGTGAATGTTATCGTGCTGGTCGGCGAGCGGGGCCGTGAAGTTCACGAATTCATTCACGACACGCTTGGTGAAGCAGGGCTGCGCAAGAGTGTGCTCATAGTCGCGACCTCGGATCGACCCGCGCTCGAGCGCTGCCGGGCGGCCTATGTAGGTACCGCTATCGCTGAATATTTTCGAGATCGCGGCAAGCGTGTGGTGCTGATGATGGATTCGGTCACCCGTTACGCCCGCGCGCTGCGTGACATTGGTCTTGCGCTCGGTGAGCCGCCTGCTCGACGAGGCTACACACCATCTGTATTTGCGCAGCTGCCACGACTGTTCGAGCGTGCTGGCAATAACGAGTTTGGCTACATCACCGCGTTTTATACGGTACTGATCGAAGATGAACAGGAAGGCGATGATCCGCTCGCAGAAGAAGTACGTTCACTGCTCGACGGCCATATCTATCTCTCTCGAAAACTGGCTACCGAAGGGCAGTACCCCGCCATCGACGTGCTGGTGAGTGCAAGCCGTCTGTTCGGTCGCATCGCTACGGCGGAGCACATCGAGGCTGCCCGGATCTTCCGCTCCTTGCTGGCCAAGTACCGCGAGATCGAATTGCTCGTAAGAGTTGGCGAATACGTCAAAGGCGCTGATCGCGAGGCCGATAGCGCGCTCGAAAAAATCGGGCGCATCAGGGACTTTCTCAAGCAGCGTTCAGACAATCTGCTGCCCTTCGATGACATCATCGGTCAGCTTCGGCAGGTGGTGTCATGAGCCAGGCGCTTGCTCAGCTCAGTGATATCGAACGCCTGCGCGAGATCAAACTGACGCGTGCGGAGCAGGGTGTCGATGCCGCTCGTCAGGCCATGCTCGAGGCTCAACAAGGCCTCGAAGCAGGGTTGTTGGCAGTGCAGACCTTGCAGGAAGCCTATCGGCGCGAAGCCACACGCCTGGTCTCGCGCATAGGTCCCGCCTTCGATGGACTTGGTTTGCAACGGCAGGCAGGCGCTCTGGCACAGGCTGGCAGCGAAGTGCGCGTGCAACAGGACAAGCTTGCTGCGCTGCGTCAGCAGCTGAACACCAGCGAGCAGGCGCTCGAGCAGGCTCGAAACCATTGTCAGCAGGTTCGAGCCCAGCTCACGGCCATACAATGGCAGAAGAAAGACATTCGCGCTCAGCTGAAGAAAGACCAGCAGCGCCGTGCCGAAGCGGCCAGTGAGGAACTCTTCGTGCAGGCTCTGGGAAGAAGATCATGACAGCACAGATTCAGACCGCCACGGCAGCGACCGCCGCTTCGGGGCGGGTTGCTGCCAAGGGCACCACTACGGGCTCTATCGCTAACAGCATAGCCAGCGGCGCCGGCCTCATCGGTCGCGCAACGACACGGGGTTCCGACGCCGATTTGCAAAGTATCAGCGCCTGGCAACAGGTGCTCAGATCGCAGGCCGGCCTACCCCAAGAGGCGGAAGCGGCCAGTATGATACTGGAGGAAGATGCCTCGCTCGGATCGATCGAGCAGTCGCCGGATCAAGCTCTGTCACTCGGGCATGGCCTTCAGGTGTCACCACTGCAGCAGCATCAGGGGCACTCGGGTCATGGCGGGTCCGCCGACGCTGAAGTCAACGAGCTAGAAGCCGCAGAGTTAGCTGACGCCGATACGGTGACGCCACAGTCTTCAGGCGGCCACACCAGTCTGCTCTCCAGTTCGGGATCGACATTGCAGGCTGTAGATAGCGCGCCCGATTTGCCACATGTTCAGGCCCCGAAGCCAGAGCTCTTGTCCGAGAAGCAGCAGATGATGCCGCTCTCGACATCTCGTTCGGGCGATCCATCGGCGGTCACCATTCATTTTCAGAAGGACTCTCTCAGCGGCACCGCCATGCAGCTCACCCGCCACGCTGGAAGCTGGCAATTGACGGCCATGGCCGGCAATGCCGTCAGCGCAGCTCAGTTGCAGAGTCAGAGCGCCGTGCTGGTCCAGCGCTTTTCGCAACGGCTCGGGAAGCTCGAAGTCGATGTGGTGGGCCATTCAGAACGGAAACGAATACCGCGGCCGGATGAGTCTGGCCGCGACATGGAAGTCAGTGTAGATGTGGAAGATAGATGAAAGCAGTCAACGTTAGTCTTGTAGTCATACTTGTTGCCTCAGTACTCGCCGCTTGCGGCACCACCAATAGCAAGGGCGCGCGATCGGGTAAACCTAATACTCAGCCGCCAGCAATAACGCTGCAGATCGTATCGCCGGCGAAACAGAACAGCTACTGGCGAGATGCCGTGCAGTATCCGTATGCGGTGCATGAAGCGAAAGCGAAGGATGCGCTCGATAGAGAGTGGAAGCTTGCGTATATCGACGAATACGCCGGCCCCGGGGATCGCGAAGACGCCCCAGTCGTGGTGCTGCTGCATTGTCGATGCGGCAATTTGGGCTACTTCAACACACTCATACAGCAGCTCGTACAGGACTATCGCGTCGTCGCCTTCGATCTGCCGAATTACGGCAAATCGATTCCCGGCAATCTGGACCTGCCGGTCACCCGCTCGCTGGATACCAGTCGCGACCTCGTGTATCAGGTTCTTAAGAATGAGCTGAACATCAGTCATGCCAGCCTCGTAGGTCATTCGCTCGGTGGTCAGTGGGCATTGGGGTTCGCGCTCAAATACCCCATGTTCGTCGATGCCCTGATCCTTGAGTCAAGCTATGGCCTCGAAGAATACCAGGTGAAGCCCTTCCGCTTCGACAACCGCCAGGTCGATCTGTTCAACGCAGGCTATCCGCCTGAGATCAGTCTTCCCGAAGAGACCTGGCGACTGAACCCACTCTACGTGAAGGAATACTCACTTACCCAGGGCGAACTGCGTGATCGCCTACTGTTCACCGATGAGCAACGCGACGATCTCTTGCCACGATGGAATCGTCGAGCAAAGTCTGCAGCTGGTGAGCCGCCTTCAGTGACATCACTTTTTCGAATGAGCGAATCGGACGCTCGCTTCTTTGTAGCCTCTCGAGCCCAGGCTGCCGAGGGTAATCAGCGGGAATTCGACCAGCTCGTGCGAGCCTGCGTGTGGGATCTCTACGCCAGTGCTGCTGAGCTCAGGGCTGATGATGAGCAGAGGTTGCCCGCTCGACTCGGGCAGGTGAGGGCACGCACCTTCCTCGCGTTCGGCAAGCACGATAGTTATCTGCCGAACGATTTCATGACTGGCGAATCTCTGACAGTCGATAAATTGGCTGGCGCGGCAATGACGCGGATACGTGTTGGCGGCGCCGAGGTCACCGCGAAAATCTACGATGCTGCAGCACATACGCCACATCTGGATGTGCCCGTTCAGTTTGGAACGGACGTACTCAATTTTCTGAAGCGCGAGACCGTGGTGGACGCCTTTCGCTAAAGCCTCAACTTGTAACGAGGAGAGACAAATGATCAATCCGGTTCAGGCGGTAAACAGGGATAGCAGCTGGCGAGCCGCCGGCCTGGAAGACGCTCAACACGCGGATGCCCAGAATTCGGCGCGGCAGGCCAGTGTCTTGCCGAATCAGCTCTACAACGTCATCAGAGCTGGCTTCGGGGCGATCGATGGTCAGCTCGACCAACGCTACCCTTCGATTGCCTCAGCGCTCCAGGCCGCGATATCAGAGGACGAACTTGCGCCGCTGATGCTGATGCTGACGCGTGCCGAACAGGGGCTGGTTTCCAGTCTGAGCATTGGTGATCAACGCGATGTATTCAGGTTACTGGTCGAGCAGGCGAGCCTGTCACAGCTGGAAAGGCTCTACCTACAGCTGCCTGAAGCGCAGCAGCGCAGTCGCTTTGGTGAGGAGCTTGCGAATTTCGCCAGCTACGATACGCGGCAGGCCTTTCTCGCGGAGATGACCTCAGTGCTCACCACCGCGCCCGACACCGGTGACGGAGAAGTGCTCGATCTCCTGGCGCAATCGTTGACCCGGACCGGGTCCGGCTGACCGCAGCTGTCCCTGTAGGCGGACCTACACCAGTGGCGGCAGCCGAACGAAGGACGAGCGCAGCCGGGATATCACGTGTCGGGAACCATCATGGCTGAGGTGCGCCCGGTCCGAATAGATCAGGTGTCGTTCAGGGTCCAGATTTGTACATTCCTGCTCGTGGCAAAGCGCATCGAAAGGGTCTACAAATACGAATGCACCTGTGTCCTCTGCCAGCTTACGCAACTGTTGGTTGAAGGCGCGATTCTTCTTGAGGTCTCCCTTGTCGATGCGGGCTGTCGTAAAATCTTCGTAGTCTTCGCCACTCAGTTCACGCAGATTAGGCCTAAACAGCACATCGAACAGGTCCACGCCGTTTGTGCTGGGCACGTTCCCAATAACGACAAGTTGCGATGGAGCGATCTTCGCCTTCAGCTCGAGAATGCCCTGGAATATCGTCTCCCGATCGACTCGTCTCCCGATAGGCTTACCATCCTCACCGAGCCTGTCTGCCATCTTGAGCTGAAATAACCAGGCATGCGAGACGATGACCAACGGCGGCTTTTCCGCTGATTTGATGAAGTTCATGGCCGTGCTGAATGCTGCTGGACATTGACGGTGCCAGTCCTCTCCGACAGAGTTGCGGGTAAAGCCAGGTAGGTGCAGGCAACTTGTTCCGGAGGCGATATACAGCGAGCGTCCCGTCGGCTCTGCAAGCTCGCGATAGATGCCCTCGGCGTAGTGTCGACCATGGCTGTCCCCGATCAGCACAATATCCGCTCCCTCAGGATCCTTCTCTGCGTCGGCTACAGCGCCATAATAAGGAAAGCCATAGCCGCCATACTGTTGACGACTGAAATCGCTGCCATCGCCTTCGAACACGACCTGTACCGGATTGTCGACGCGCCATTGCCAGCCTTCAGTGACCTGCATGTGCGTGCCAATGGCGACGTTGAAGCCCGTGACGGCGACCGTCGCGATAACCCAGCGCGGGGCTGACAAAGCAAGTTTGCCGATTCTTGCTGGTGTCTCGACCCAGCGGTACATGGCATAGGCCAGCGCGATCGATAGCGCCACGATGCTAATCTGGTCGATCATGCTGAACTCACCGGTGATCATCAGATAGCGCCAGAACACGGTGACCGGCCAATGCACGAGATACAGCGAATAACTGATCAGCCCGATCCAGACCATCAGCGGATTCTGTAGCAGACCCACCAGACGGCTATTGCCGCCAGAATGAATGACCAGGGCCGTGCCAAGACAGGGCAGGAGAGCGTTATGGGCCGGAAACAGGATATCTTCATGAAAGGCAAAGATTGAATAGCCGATTAGTCCGAGGCCGATCAGCAGCAGAACATCGCTCACCAGCTGTCGTCGAGGCTGAGCGTGCATGAACCAGATCGTCAGCGCGCCGATGACAAACTCGAACACCCTGAAGGGTAGGAGGTAGAAAATGGTCCCCTTGCCGTTGGCTAGATAGTTTGCAAGCCATGGCGCGTGCGTCGAAAGCAGACTGTTATTGCCGTTAGCAAACTCGAAGTTGAGGTACAGACTTACGCAACCAGCGCCGACGAGCAGCCAGGGTATCCACCGAGTGCTCATATATCTGAGCAGTAGCAATAAGGTGAGTGGCCAGACCAGGTAGAACTGCTCTTCGACACTCAGGCTCCAGGTGTGCAGCAGCGGTTTGAGTCTGGTGGCGCTATCGAAATAGTCTGCTTCAGCGAGGAAGAAGAAGTTGGAGACGCTGAGGACTGCAGCGGCCAGTGAAGAACCGAAGCGTTCGAGGTGCAATGGAGAAAGCACTAAGGTCGCCACAACGGTGGTCGCCAGTAGGGCAATCAGGAGTGCGGGGAAAAGCCGCTTGATCCGCCGAAGGTAGAAATGGCCAAAGCGGAAAGTACCGCTTCGCTCGATCTCAGCATAGATCAGCCTGGTGATCAAAAAGCCGCTGATGACGAAGAAAACATCCACCCCTACGAATCCGCCCTTGAAGATGAGGACGTCTGCGTGGAACAGAACGACAGCCAGAACAGCTATGGCTCGGAGGCCGTCGACGTGCGGGAGGTAGCCCTTCGTTAATTCGGGTGCTGGAAAGAGGTTCATCCTTGGCTTCTAAGAATAGACGTGAGGCCCTTCCTCACGGAAGCGTGAATTGTACGCGCGAACGGGGCGTGTGGCTGTTGCGGGATGTAGGTATTTGGTGGCGATACGTCGTCGTGAAAAATGGAAACGAGGCGCTGACATAGCGTCAGCGCCAACACTCTGCAAAGATCTAGAGTTTGCTTTGGATCATGGTACTAGCAAGAACACCCTTTTTTCCAACAGTGTCTTCGACTACCTGCAGATCTGACTTCGGTGCCAGCATGCTCATTTTCATCTCCTGCCAAAGATAATAAATGCCGCCATTGCGTGTCTGCAGCTTGACTGGCTCGTCATCTCCCTGAGAAGTGAACGTATGTGTGCCGGCCGGAAGATCGAATTTGAAATAGCTCTTTGATGCAGTTTCTCCGGCGGGCTTGCCATTTACAGCAACGTCCATTCGCAGCGCTGAACCAAGAATTTCGTCACGATAAACGTACACCTGAGCGTAGTTCGGGTTTGACTTGAACTGTTTGGCCGCTGAATCGGCAGTCGCCGGTGCCTTATCGACGCTGGCGCAGCCGATGCTGAGCGCCATGACCGTAACTATAGTGGCAGTTCCGATGATCTTTATCATGTTGAAGGTCCTTTTCGTTTTCATCGTAGCGGTCGACTCGAAGATCGACCGCCTTGGGGTGGCTTAAAAGAAGAAGCTTCCGCCTAACAGCAGGCCTAGGTCGCCCTCCATAATTTCAATCTCCCCCAGGAGATTGAACTGGGGTGTAATCGCAAAGCGAGTCGTTCCGGAAACTGCATAGTGATCCAGATCGCCTGTAACGATCCTGGCTGTGCCAGCGAGTTCCACTTGTTGATTGAGTTGGTGTCGAATGCCGCCACGAAGTCCAAGCGCTGTTTCCTTGCTCCTATACCGGACTCGGTAGAAGCGCGTCTCCTCTTCCCATTCGGTCTCTTGATTGTCCACACTGACACCGGCCCATGCACTGGTCTGTTGATTCAATGTCTGGTTATAGCCCGCGCCCAACCAGACATGAGAGTAGTCGCCAGTGTCCGAAAGAGATCGAACACCTGCCAATGCGAAAATATTCTCGCTTATGCTAAAAGCACCACGACCTTGAAACCCCATCAAGTCTTCATCTTCGACGTAGAACATATTCAGCCCGCCTTCGACATACTTGTAGTTCAGAGCATCCGCGCTTGCCAAAGTTGGCATGAAGACGGTTGCAAAAACGAGCTTCTTAAATCCTGAAATCATACTGCTTCCCTGAAGTTTTAATGCCTGTTCGTTAGCCATCCTAACCAGAACAAGCGCTTATTTGATGGATGGCTACTGCGCAATCCACTTGACCCTGTACCCGAAGGACAGGGGAAAGAAATTTACAGCGGGCGTTAATCCGCTACATCACCGACGTCCTCGAAATCGCGAGGCCGACAAGAGTCGAAGATGGCAGTGAGTTGCCTTAAAACTCACTGTCCCAGTCATAGTCCTCATCGTCATCGTCATCGTCATCGTCATCGTCGTAGTAGTCGTCCTCCTCATCATCATCGTCATAGTCCTCATCCGAATCGTCGAAGTCTTCGTCGTTATCGGAGCCTCTGGTCTGTTTCTCGACTATCAAGCGATAATCGCTCGTCTGTGCTGCGGTATCGGCTGCAACTATCGCTAGCAAATAATCGGATCCTGGAGGGAGTTCGATATTTATGACTTCGTCTTGGCCTGGGGGGTTGCCACTGGCGGCGAGTGTACGCTCGGAGCCGGCTTCGCCTACTGCGAGATCGAGGTCATTGCCACCGAAACCTGTGAGGGTCAGGCGGAAGCTGCCGGTCTGGTTTATTCGAAATGCATAGCCGTCGATGATGTCGTTCTGAGAATTGACTCGACCTTGCAGATTGCTAAGCTCGCCAATGTCGAAGGCGGCACCATCTGTATCGTTCGGTTCTTTGTCCAGCTGCCGGAAGTCTCCTGACGGTCCAAAGTACCTACTATCTTCTGAGCCGCTATCGGGCCCCTTTGACCCACCACCAGAGTTACCTCCGGTTATAGGCGGATTATTTTCTTCGCCACCATCAATTCGCTTCTTCCCGCCGCTGTCTGAGCCGCTGCAGGCGCTGAGCATGACGGCACTAGCTAGTAACGTGGTGATAAATACCGGTTTGAAATGACCCATAGGTACATCCTTGTCGTTAAGAGGAACTGCACGAATCCGCAGCCTGCAAAGCTGATTGCAGTTGCATATGAATCCGGACTCGTCCCTGAATCGGACGGACACAATAGCGATCTGAAAATTTTTTAACAGCTAGGGCAAACCCTAGGTCCGCACAATCACTGACCCTTCTTTGCGAGAAATTAACCCAAAAGCCAATTGCTCCTGCCAAAAGGCGTTCATAATATGTTCTGCGTAGGAGCGTGCTCCGGCGCTTACAATAAAACTCAACTCGCTCGGGAAAATTCTATGTTCGAACGTAAGCAGTGTTTAGCACTCTGCCTGGTGTTACTCGCCGGTTGTGGCAGCAATGGCAATAGCGGTGGTGGTAACAATCTGGAAGCGCCTACACTAGGCGGCAGTTCGAGCGGGGATGGCTCTGAACTTGGTGATGCCGGAGTGGCAACCGAGTTGGACGGCACATGGGTAGCGGAGTGCACTCAGGCTGACGAAGGATCAAGTCTTGAAAGGGCAATCTTCAACAAAAATCAGTTCGAGTCCCGAGTTGAGTATTTCGACGACGGCGGCTGCACCACGCCTGCAGCGACACCAACGCAGGTATTGACTGGCACATTTGCTATCGGTGCGCCCGTAGCAACATCTTCGGGGCTCGAGGCCAAGGCTATAGACTTGAAGGTGCAGTCGGCCAACGGCACGCCGGTATCTCAAATCATCTACAACATATTTTATCTTGATCAGGCTGGCCTGTTCCTCGGTAACGAGCGAGGCGTTACGCCTGAATTACGACCCACTGCGCTCGACCTGGACACGCTGCTCACAAGGCAGGGCGGGGCTAGCGGGGAACCGGGCAGTGGCACCGACGAACCCGAGACGCCCGATGATGGTGGTGCCGGCAATCCAGGCACTCCGGGTGATGGAGGCACTGATACTGGTGGAACACCTGGCAATGGGAATGGCACCGATGGCGGCGGGACAGACGACGGTGGTGCTGATAATGGTGGCACTGACGACAATAGCGCGCTTGCCCAGGCTCTAGTCGGACGATGGAAAGCTGGTTGTGCGGCGAATCCGACGGCTGGAGGGCCTAGCCACTTCACCGCTCAGTACCGCTTTACCGCGACTGGTGTCGAGTATCGCGTCGATAACTACGAAGATCCGGATTGCACAGTGCAGCTAAGCGCAGGCGACAGTAGTACTAGGCGTGGTGATTACACACTGGGCAAGACCGTCACTACAGCGGAAGGCTTGCAGGCCACAGAGATAGATTTCGTGTTCTCTGAGCTCGATGGCGAAGCGTCTGGTCTCGAGCGACAGGATCTTGTCGCGGTCGATGGAAGCACGCTGTACCTGGGCGCAGAATCCGAGAACGGGGCACGGACTAACGCCCTGAATCTGCAGGATCCGCTCTCGAAGCAGTAGACCTTGTAGTGCGCGCCAGTTGCGTTGCAGCTGGCGTAAAAAAGGCCGGCGTGAGCCGGCCAAAAGGTTGGGGACTTCTCAATACAGGGGTTTCTAGCTTGTCTCATTCGCTGCTACATAATCGATCGTTGCTGGTCTTAACAGTGAGCAGAGTCGGAGGCCGATGTAGCTGAAGAGCGCTGTTACAAGACCGAACATCAATCCAATGGAAGCCCCAAATAGTGGGCTTACGAGAAGACCAGTAACGTATTGCCCGTTCCATTGCAAAATGTCCACCTCGAACAATGCTAGTACGCCGAGAATCGTCATAGTCGAGCAAGCGCCGAGGGTGCACCTAGGATTACCAGTTTGAGGATCGTTGCCCCGCGCAGCCGTTTGACAACTAGCGTCCGGAGCTCAATTGGGCTGTAAGAACTCGCTGGCTTCACAATATTCCCGAAAGATATTTTTGCTCGAAACCGGTCGTCCGTCGGAGTTCTGCAGCAACTTTATCGCCAACCAATGCGGGGAGCGTCTTAGAAAAATCTATTGCCTCATTTTTTTTATCCAGTTTCACCAGTGATCCAAGGACTATCTCGATGTGCTGGTGCTCACCAGCGATGGTCGGATCAAGTGACCGCGCCTCCAGCGCTGCTTGATGGGCTTTCTCGAAATCTTTCACGAGGTACTGGGCATAACTCTTCAGATGGTATGCCTCGTAGCTAGGTTGGCGTTCAATTGATTCATTCGCAGCTTTGATAGCTTCGTCATATTTACCTGCAGCGAGATCAAGCTTCGCTTGCACATAGTACCCCTTGTACCATCTGGGGAGTGCGGGTATAGCTTTGTTCAACATCGATTGCGCTGTCTTGAATTCCCCCAGGTCTACGGCAATCATCGCCAGATTGACAACCGGGGGGGCGAAGGTTGAGTCAAGCCGATGGCTGCGTTGGAACGCTTCAGCAGCCTTCTGCATCTGCCTGAGATCATAAAGTAACTCACCAAGCGTGTTTTCGAATCGACCGTCTTTATTTGCAAGCTCAGGAGCCAAGGATTGCCAATAAGCGAGCGCAGAATCTGCATCTGTAATCTGCTGAAGCTCGGCCTGGTGCTTCAACACCAGCGCCTGGAGGGGCTCAGTGGCAACAACAGCTTGTGAAAGTACGAGCATAAGGATTCCTGAAAATATATGAGTGACAGATCTGCGGGGGTTATTCATTTCTCGCCCTTGTTTTGACAGGTACAACCTGTTCAGCCATCCAGGTGCCAGCATCCTTCAATCCCTTGTCAGCCCACCCAGCCAAATCTGTAAGCGACTTTCCGTCGTCGAGCCCAACCTCCAGATTACCTTTCAGGGCACCGCCTAAGAAAGCGGAAAATCCACCACCAACAGTCAGCTTTAGATTTCCATTTTGAGTATTCGTGACACCGACTTCACCTTTTGCACCGATAGCGAAAAGGTTCCCCTCAGCCCTCGCGCCAACTTTCATAAGCAAAGGTCCCGGAATAAGATCCTCCGATTGGTATTCGGCGACGCCTTGCAGGAGAGCTGCCTCAGCTTTGCCACCAGCTACCAAATCGACTTGCGGTCGACCTCGACTCTGTGAAAACTCGAAGTTTGCTTCGGCTGCTAGTTCTACAATGGACGCTGCCTCGATTGTGATGGCGCCAAGCGCAGAATCAGGCGAAGGGCTGGCGTAGGTTTCGTTGAAATACCCCGCCTTTGCTCCGGATTGTGCTGAAGCAGAAGCAGCAACTAGATCTCGGCTCATCACCAGCGGGGTATAGGAGACATCCAGCATCACTTTCGAGTCTACGCCGACAGATCCAGCAGAGCCCATATCGAGCCTTGGTGACTGCCATAGTTTCCCGCCGTCTGAACCAAGATCGTCTGTGTTCAGTACCGTTTGCTTGCCTATCTCTGCATCAAGTCCAGTGGACGTGCGCATGGAATCGGCTGAATCTTTAAAGGGTGAGCTCGTGAAACGCCCGGTATCCCTGTCCTGGTGGCGGCCTGAGGAGCTATAGACCGATCTTGTCTCTGCATTGGACATACCAAAGCCAGCTTCGGAGTTTTGAGCGCTTTTAGAGCCTTCTGCAGCCTGAGCTATTATTTTTTGGCTGCACATATCGAACACCCGCATCTCGAAAGGGCCAGCGCCACCGTTCTTGATTAGTGCTTCTGCCAACTCTAAGTTGGCTTCCAGTGACTCGGGGCTGCCAGCTGAATGCTTCGACACCAGGTCAACGACTTCAGAGGGATCTGCGCCACAATGCATCAGATCGAGAATTTTATCGTGTAGTCCATCGGCAGAAGAAGCCTCTGGTTTACGCAAGAAGGGTGGGGTGGCTTGGTATGCACTGACGCTGCTGTTTGTCACGCTCTGGGGTTCCATTAAGAGAAGAGTCTAAATTTCTTGGAGACTCCTTCACCGACCGGCACCGGCACCGGGGGTGAAGAAGTTCTGTGTTAACAGGAAGAGATCAGGAACTAGTTTTTTGGCTTGAGTTCATGGCCAAAAAGTCGAACAGGATCTGAATTGTCCCAATCGCGAAGGTTTCGCCCAAAATGATCCTTTAATTTGTCATCGCCCTCGCCACCAAACAGGAAGTCGTTTCGACCGATGTCAATCAAGTGGTCATCGCCTTTGCCGCCACGCACGGTGTCACGGCCTGCCCCTCCGACAAGGAAGTCATCTCCGTCATCGCCGTGTAATTGATCGTAGCCCTTGCCACCCTCAATACGATCATCACCTTTTCCGCCGTGGAGACGATCATTGCCGTTGCCACCACGAATACGGTCATCACCATCATCGCCGTGAACTTCATCGTCGCCCTTTCCACCACTTAGGTAGTCGTCACCCAGACCGCCCCGAAGAATGTCATTGCCTGCATGGCCTCTGATGCTGTCATTGCCAGCGCCGCCATCTAGAGTATCGTTCCCCTTGCCACCGCGGATATTGTCATCGCCTTCGCCGCCTTGAACCTCATCGTTACCTTTTCCACCACTGAGGTAGTCATTGCCCAGGCCACCGCGAAGGACATCGTTACCGCGCTCACCTCTGACGCTGTCATTGCCGGCACCGCCATCAAGAACGTCATCACCCCTGCCGCCGGCGATCTTGTCATCTCCAGTGCCACCGTGGATGGTGTCATTGCCACGGCCGCCGCTGAGGTGGTCATTGCCTTCCATGCCGTAAATATGGTCATCTCCGTCGCCGCCGGATATGCGGTCATTGCCCATACCCCCTACCAGCACATCGTTACCTCGGCCTCCCTCCATAGTGATCCCTGTATGGCGAGAAATGATCACATCGTTGCCGTCACCTCCGTCCACGGTGATATTTGGACCTTTGCCATTCAGAGCTTCGCCTCTGACGGTTACCATATCGTTGCCCGACCCGGTTTTGATAATCAGGTTCTTTGCCTGTTCTTTGGTGAGATGATGTTCTTCGCCGTTCATGGTCAGGTTAACTGATCCGTCAGCATTGATAAGAATATCTACCTCGTCGTCTCCACCCCCGGTATCAATAACAGTTCTGTGATTGAAATTGAGCTTGCCGAATGAGTCGCTCTCAAACTTGATCTTGGCCTCGGCTGAGTTAATTTCAATTGGTCGAGCCGACAGTCTGACTGCGTTGATAGCATCACTTATAGATCCCATAACTATTTTCCTTCCTTGTTAATGAGTGGGTCAGTGGTTTAAGCGCTCTGTAAGAGCACCTGATTGAGCTGTTGCGCTCGTTTTTCGTTAGTCTGTTTGACGTCATCGATCTTGCTGAGGAAGCCATCTCCCTTGTCAAGGAGCTCTATGAGCCTTGGAGAGATCTTTTCTACCGTTTCCTTCACGGATTCTGCGACTTCGACGTTCGGAAGTTTCTCCGCGAGGTCGGAGAAGCGGGTTGTGAAGTTTCCGAGTGAGTCATTCGCCGTACGCAGTTGATTGAAAATTTCTTGTATGGAGGCGGTATTGATGCTGCCTAGAATGTCAGCGGTGAACTCGGCTTTCATAGCACCATGCTCCAGCCCCTGGTTTTTACCAGCGCCTGGATCCGAAGCAGTCCCTGCAGAGCCTGCCTTGATAGCCTCGAACAGCTTACCTAGTTTGTCCGGCTGAGCCCCCGTGGATGCCCATTCCGAAAGCGCGTTACCAACAGCAGGGTAATCAAGTTTCTGAACACCATTGTTGATCTGCGCCTGAAGCTTTTCACCGAATCCGGTGGTCAGGTTCTCAAGGAGATCTGAGAAGTTCATTGGCTCTGAGTCCGGGCCGTTTGAAGAGTTTGCGGCCTTGCCATCGAGAGCACCCAAAAGCTTCTGCAGGGCATCTGTGGAAAAGATCTCGCCGCTTTTCGCGGACAGGTGGTTGAAGACTTCGCTTGCCTTGGCGCTTGCCTCGTCAAACTTGGCCATCTTCTCGTCGATGTCGGCATTTACGCCAACTTCAACCATCTCATAGAGCGCATCAAGACCATCAATGGTGGCACCGCCCTCAACCCAGGTGCGCAAGCCGTTCTGCAATGGCTCGTAGTCGACTTTGGCCTCAATCTGTTTTAGCGTCTCAGACTTCAGTGCGTCAGCAGTCTTGCCATACATCTCTTCCCACGAGAAGTTTTCGACCGTTCGGCCAATGACTTCAGGGGCTGATGTGAGCAATTCCGCGAGGCGGTCATAGTCCGTACCATCTTCAACCCATTCGACAAGCTTTTCACGCAACGGTGCAAAGCCGATTTCTTTGGTGACTCTGTCGATCGCGAGGTTGGATAGCTCGTCGAGACCTGACTTTGAGGCTGTTTCCACGACTTGCGGCAGTAGTGCCAAATCAAAGCCACTGCGAACGAAACTCTTCATGCTGTTGCCGAGACCTTCAAGTCCTGCTTTATCAGCAACTTTGTAATCGACGGTGTTGACGGCAAGGTCTTCTGCAAGGCCCTTGCTCTTTTCGAGCAGCTTGGCCCAGTCAATATCCTTGACGGACTTGCCGAGCTGCTTATCGAGTGAGGAAGCAGCTTCCGATAGCGTGTCCCAATTCGCGCCTTTCTCGACCCAGCCGGATACCATGTTTCGCAGCGGCACGAAATCAACCTCGGACTCAACCTTTTTGAGCACTTCAGTTTTAGCGAGCTTGAGTACTTCATCTTTCGCGAAATTCTGCACCTGCTCTGCCGAAAGTTTGTTCCAACCTTCCTGCAGGTTCGTGCCGAGTTCGCTCATGCTGTTTGGCTTATTGAGGAAGGCGCCCACAGCTGCTCCCAGCCATTCCGAACCAGTTTCCTTGGCGACTTTGGTCGCAACCAGACTAACTACTTCGCTCTTCAGGTATTGGACAGCCGCGGTTTTGAGAGCCTCTACAACACCATACTTTGCTGCTTCCTGCGCCAGTAGGAGAGGGCCTGTCATTGTGCCTGCTGTAAAGAAGGTGACTGCTGCAGTAAGCGCCCACTGGAAGATCTCCGACTTCATGACTGATTGAAGCGCTTTCATGCCTGACTCTTTCAGACGATCTATCGCTTCATCACCATTCATGGCGTAGTCGAGGGGGAAGGTCATCAGCTGCATGGAGAATTTCGCAACGTCCATCAAAGCATTAGCAAAGTCTTTCACCGCATCCCGGATCTTGTCGACGATGCCGCCGACCGCTTTCTTGACGCTCTTGCAGATTTTTGAGATGAAGCCGAACTCGACTTCTATCTGTTTGCCATCTACCTCGATTGTGCCCTTGTCGTTCTCGCTGCGGATCCGATTCATCTCATCAGCTGAAACAGGTTGTCCGCTCGTGAGCACACGGAACATTTCGCCTTCATCGCCTTTGGTATCACCTGGCCCGAAGAGACCGTCGTAGTGGTGTCCGAGCTCTTCGATGATATAAGCGGCTGCCTTGCCTGTGTCTTCGAGGAGCGCCTCGTTGAGGAAAATGGTGCCGTCACCATAAGCAGCATGATTGCCATGCAGCGTATCGCCGCTTACAACCTTGATTTCAGGAATGCTACTGAAGTCACCGGCAAGCACCTGACTTCGAAGGGCTTCTACGGTATCTGGATTATAGCGCTCGCCATAAATTTGCTTGAACATGGTATGGAAGCCATCGGCATCGGAAGCCAGCGTGGTGAGCGTAGCGTGGACCTTGGATTCTGCTTCCTGCAGTGCTGGATCTTTCGGCTGCGACTGCAGGACCCGGTCCTGCTTGAAAGAGGCGACAAATGTTTCAAGCGTGCCTTCGCCCTTCGTAGCGTTCGCGTCCGTGAAGTTGCTCTGCGTCGACTCGCTATCCAGCAGATTGCTAACTCGTTCGAACACACCCTGAAGGGCGGTGTCCTTCCCGGGATTCTGGCCTTGGTCGAGTCGAGCTATGGAGTCTTTGATTTGTTGTTGCGGTAGAAGCTGGGTTGAGCCGCTTCCGGAAGCTGCCACATTGGACATGATGAGTTCCCTGTTGTCGTGTCATTCGTGACAGGGACTCTACCGTTTTTTTTGGCTCTGCAAAGCTAGGGCAGACCCCAGCTAGGGAAAACCCTAGCTAGGGTTCGCCCTAGCTGTTCGAGCTGATCAATTGGTGCAAACTTGGCCTCGTTGTTACCACTCACTCAAAAATGGAATTTAAGCTTATGAACACTATTCAGGCGGGATATACTCCGGCAACTGCAAGTCTTAATGCTTCGTCGAATGCAGCACAGAGTCAGGAAGCGAAGAACGGCAACTGGCTGATGGAGACTGGTGGGAAAATGGCTATTGAAGTTATCAACGGGCTGGATATCAAACAATCCTGGAAGGACAAAGCGGTCGAAATCATTCTAGACAAAGTTTCCGTGGGTTTTCCGCCGGGCTCGGATATTCCAGGTAGGGATACCATTTTTCCGGTCCGCCCAGGCATCCCCTTCAATCCGCCTGTTTCTGGTACGCCTGCTGAAGAGGGAAATCTTGCGCGGCAGCTTGACGAACTCAAGGATGCGTTCAAGAAGTTTTTTCAAGAAGTCATGAGCATGGTTAGTGATAGCGGTAGTGCCGAGGGGTCAAAAAAAGCTAAGGATAAAGCTGGAGCTGGTGGTAGTGGCGGGGAAGGTTCTGCAATTTCAGGTATGGACTTTTTCACCTCATTGGCTAAAGCCATTGGCAGCACGCTGCAACAGCAAGCGGATATTGTAAAAGAGAAATCCACTAATCTGTTCGATACTGTTCAGAAAAGCGTGGCTGATCAGCGAGCGGCGATTGACGCGGGCAAAAGCGGAGAAGGAATGAGTAAGGAAGCTGCCCAGCGGACAAGTGCTGACAGTGACAATATCATGGCTCTTCAGACAGATGTGTCCGCCGAGTCAATGAAGCTAAACTTCTTGTCAACAGCTCTCCAGTCAGCACTAAAATCGGTTTCGGATTCGCTGAACACTATGGGCCGCGGCTAGTACTCTGATGATTCCGCTTTTTGCATGAGCTTTTTCTCCATCTGGTACGGCCCGTTAGGCGAGCCGTACCGAATAAATATTTCGAGGGAATCTATGGGGAAATTTAACCAATCTGTGTTGTACCTGTTCCTCGCCCTTATGGGAGTAGCTTGTGGCGATAGCGGAGGAGATAGTAATAATGTAGCGAACGGCGGTGGGGGCGCGGGGCACTCGCCTCCTACTGTAACTGATGATCCATCTAAAGTTAACCGCGGGCTCAGCGGGACAATCTATCACTCACCCGGTTCGGTGCTTTATTCAATCTCGTTGGAAACGCCTGTACAAGAAGCACTCATAGCTGGAGCCGGTTCAATAGACGGATTTAATGTTTCATACGATGGGAGTCTCATCGCCTTCTATAACAGAGCCGCCGCCACTGGTAAATTCGAAAATCACGTTCGCACTACAAGTGGCGAAAGCCTGGCGTCGTTCGATCACGCAGAATATCAAGTATCACCGCCGTATATTTCACCAAATAATCAGTATGTTGCATTTCTAACTTTACCTGAGAGGTCTGAGGTAGAAGGCTTCATTCGTATCTATACCCTTGAGGGTGTACTCGTCCGAACAATCGAGGATAATCTAGCCGAAGGTCTCAATGCGTTTGCAATTACGTGGACCCGGGACGGCGCTTTGCTGATCTCATCTCGTCAAAAGGGCCTGTACATCGTTGATGATCCTCTAGCAAGCGAGCCTCGACTGATCAAACCAACCCCCAACGAAACAATGCTTACTCCTAGAATTAGCCCTGACGCCAGTAAAATTGCTTTTTCTGCTGCGAGTAATGGGCAGTTGCATGTCTGGGATGTAGGGACCGAGGACTTCCGTCAGATCACCAATCATTCCGTACCGGATGGTTACTCGCTTTTCATCGAGGGGCTGGACTGGTCTCCAGATAGTCGCTATATCCTCGCCAATGTTCACCATACCAAAAGCGAGAGCTGCCTCGGAATCTCTACAGTGATCATTGACCAAGCTGCTGACAAAGCCATATTGCCTGATCGTTTCACATTCACTTCTAGTGAATACACCAACCCGGATATCTTTGAGGTTGAGTACTATCCTCCTGGAAGGGGCGCAAATGGACATACTATTCAGGGGCTTTGCAGTAGGGGCGATCTAGATTGGCGGGAGTAACTGAGTTTGGGTAGTTGATAGATGTTCTGCGGCAACGACTAGGAGCCTGCAAATAGATCTGTGTAACCACAATCCAAACTGCGCTGAAATTAGTTTCTGATTCTTTGAACACGATGGTGGTTACAGCAAAGGAGAGTTGGTCTGGCGTGAGTAATGACTGAGAGGCTCGCCTATGGATCACATCCTTAAGCGAGAAACACTGGCCCCTTGGCGTAGAGCGCCAGAATCTGATCATCCATCTGTGTGAGGCGGGACTGTCCCTTGCGAACGAACTGCGGCTCGAAAGAGCCTTCGCGGTCGCGCGGGGCGCTAATCGCAACCTCGCCGTGCTGGCCTTTGAGTCGCTTGGGCGAGGTGCCGTTGCGGCTGTTGCCAGTGCCTCGGCTTTTGAATGAGTGCTTTTCATAGCCGAGGTGCTCATGGAGTTCAGCGTTGAGCGCGGTTTCGACAGTAAGCTTCACGAGCTGCTGAGTCAGCGCACCGAGGTCTTTCTCGGACTTGATATACTAAGCAAGTTCAGCAGCGAGCGCCTTGAGTCTTTCCTGATCCATTTGTATTCCCACAATGGTATCCTTTTGAAAAGGCTACGAAGTCGTGGGCCGTTACACAAATGGATTTACAGGCTCGGGTAAGCAGAGACCAATCAATATTGGTTTCTGCTTACCCGACAGTTACAGGCTCTCGGGTTGACGGGCTCACGCTCACTGCTGATATGCAAACCTGACACTGCCCTCGTCGTCGAGAAAGCTTAAGAAAAGATTATAGTTCTGATAACAGTTGATCTATCTCATCGCTTCGGGCAGGATTCATTTCCCTATACCTTTCACATGCCGCTATCAAGCACTTTCTGAAAGCTTCTTCTGTTACCACAATCTCGTCGTCATCATATCTGAAGCGTACACCTTCGAACGGCTCATCATCCTCATCAAGATCGCTTGGAAACTCACAACCGTTATACTCGCTTGCATATCCTGTCCCCTCAATTAGATACTGCATCGTGCTGGGAAAAAGGATGTTGTTGAAAGAATTAAAAAATTCTTTAGCTATCCATAACGGATCGTTTCTTCGATCCAGGTTCTTAAATAAAGACTCGTTCATTCCTACAACTCCGGATGGAAATTACTAATAATTTCATCTCTAACATAAACCCTAAATTGAATCCCTCCTGCTTCAGAAGAGAACTCTCTCAGCCCTTGTGACACTGCATCTGGATATTTTTTAGCTGCCGCATCTTGCCCCAACTGCAGGATCTTATCATCAGAGATCAGCTTGGGATCATACACAGTTTTTTCGTAAATTTTATTCTTATAACCCGTAACGTTTCCAGCTCTATCTACTGCAGGGATTTGATATCGGATATGGGTAATGCCCTCAGACGTGGGATGTTTCGTGCTGCTGACTATCTTCAAATTCCTCTCAAGGACAGCCTGGTTAAAGGCATCTAGATTGTGACCGCCTCCGACACCTTTTTTCTGTGAAAATCCATCCACTGTACTTATGTGCGTTCTGAGGTTCGGATCGAAAGCGATATCCTTGGGAAACTTATCGTAATTGTCAGCTCTCTGCCCCGCCGCCTGACTAACTGTTTTACCCTTCGCAATTCCAGTCAAATTACCTGTCGCAATATCCGCCACTGAAGCCAGATCGCGACCAGCGGCTTCAGCGCCGTTCTTGATTCCAGGAGCGGGTAGATCAATGCCGTCTGCTTTTTGATACATGGCTTCGGCTTGTTGCATCAAAGCAGCTGAAGCTTCCGGGTCTCTGCCCTTCATTAGCATGCTATCAACCTGAAGTTCCGTACCAACCCGGTTGGTGAGCACCTTGAGTCTGAACTCCATGTCATCGCTTGCGTCGGTTGCCATGCCTTTACCTATGCCGACTGCTGCGTCGCCAGGGCTCTCAACGATCAAGGCAAGACGCTCACTCAGGCTTCTGCCGCCTCCAAGGTCTTCATTCAGGGCGGCGAGCTGATCGAGTGGCAGAAGTTCGTTGAGTGCAGCTTTCACTGCCTGAGCTTCGGCGGGATCTGCTTCAGCAAGCTTCTCAAGCGGAAAGGCAAGTTTACTGGTGTCGATCTCTGTTGGACTCTGGGAGTTGCCAGTAGAAGCTTGCTCGGTCGAAGCATCCTGCACCAATCGCTCGGCAAGATTTCGCGCCGCGTCCTTGTCGACAGCTGAGTGCTCGGACCCGCCATTACCCTTCAGTGTCGCTACGCCATTCTCAAGCTGCTCACGAGCC
>TARA_R100000306_G_scaffold62599_2_pt1 | contig 80481 bp, 59 predicted proteins | sample TARA_R100000306 | Tara Oceans TARA_R100000306 (sample SAMEA2620824) | marine metagenome | biome: marine biome (ENVO:00000447); feature: mesopelagic zone (ENVO:00000213); material: "saline water (ENVO:00002010), including plankton (ENVO:xxxxxxxx)" | depth 1000 m | reverse complement strand
AAGCTCGAGCTTGATTTCATATCCGAAGCACTGCAGAAGCTGCAGCAGGCCGATGCAAGAACCGATATCAAAAAGCCCCTTGAGCTCACTGTTGCGGCTGATCTGTCGCCTTATCGCAAGCGCCTGTACAAGATCCTGTCTTCCAGTGCTGGGTCCGCACCGTCCGCACCGTGGCCACTCGAAGCGACCATCAAGGGTACGAGCCAGCTCGACTTCGTGAATGTATTTCTGAACGATCCGCTGCAAACGATTCGCGGCGATCTTCAGCTGGACCTTGATGTGCAGGGGAACACGGATGACCCTCGTGCCAAGGGCTTCCTGGCATTGAAGGATGGCTTTTACGAAAACAAGACTCTGGGAACGGAGCTCAGCAAGATCGACACTCGACTTGGGCTCGACGGGAGCCGCCTCAGCATCGAAGAAGGCACCATTGAAGTAGCAGAAGATGGCCGTATCCAGCTCGACGGTCAGGCAGACTGGGCTGCGATGACGCTCGACGTCAAGGCGGATCTTAAAGACGCTAATCTGCTACGCCAGCCAGGTCTGAGCGCTACGATTTCCGGTGATCTGTCGGCCAAGGGCGATGCGGAAGAGGTGGCCGTCACCGGCCGACTTGAAGCAAAGCCCATGAAGATACTGCTGGATAACGCACTCAAGTCGTCCATACCGACCATCGACGTGACGGTGGTGGACAATCTGCCATCGAAGCGCCAGGCCGGTAAGCCGTCGTCAGGTGGTATCGCAGGCACAACACAGCCTCCTGTCGAGGAGTCGGAGGCCGGTGCCATGCCTGTCATTCCGCTGGATATCATCATCAATGCACCGCAACAGGTCTTCCTCAAGGGACGCGGTCTCGATGCCGAGCTGCAGGGCAAGATCAGGGTCGTCGGTACGGCCAGTAATCCCATTTACTCCGGTGAGCTGGGCATCAAGCGTGGACACATGGACCTGTTCAACAAGCGGTTCGAGCTGGCTCGCGGGCAGGTCTCTTTCGCCAACGATGCCGTCGCGCTGGTCATCACCGGTGAGTATTCCGACGATACCTATACCTATCAGGCACAGGTTTCAGGAACCACTGCGGACCTCAAGATTGAACTGAGCTCGGTGCCAACGTTGCCTCAGGATGAAATCATTTCGCGCATACTTTTCGGTAAGTCGATACAGAGTATTACCCCAATTCAGGCGGTGCAGCTGGCTTCGGCGGTCAGGTCACTGCAGGGCGGCGGCGGTGGCTTCGATCCGCTCGGCAGCGCGCAGCAGCTGCTCGGGGTGGATTCACTGACGGTGGGCACGCAGGAGACTGACGAAGGCAAAGGTGTAAATGTCGGCGTGGGCAAGTACATCAGTGATAAAGTGTACCTTGAACTGGAGCGCACGCCAGAGGTCAATCAGCCTTGGAAGGGCAGCGTTGAAATCGAACTCAGACCCAACATCAGCCTTGAGACCTCTACTGGCAAGACTGGCTTCGGCGGCGTTGAGCTGAAATGGAAAAAGGATTACTGAAGTTGCAGGTACGTTTTTTAGGATCACAGGCTACAACGCTTACTACGACAGACGATCTCTCGCCACCCTCGGCGGCTATTCTGAAGCGCGAGGATCTGCTGAAGGCGGATTGTGTGCTGGTCTGGCCGCCGGCCGATGGTATGGCTGGCCTGCTGGAGGCTCAGCAGCGTCTTGCCGTCGTCGAGACAGCGGCTGCAGCCGATCGGTTCCTGAAGCACTGGCCCGCAGGCGCAATCAGGGTAGCCAGCTCAGTCGAGGGCATTGGTCGCATCAGTTTCGACGAACTGCCGCCGGAGCCACAGTTGCTTGTTTTCATGCCCAAGGCCAAGCAGGCGCTGTACAGCCTGCTACAAACGCTTGTTCAAAGCTCTGCCGCATCGCATGAGGTGTTGCTTGTCGGCGAGAAGCGTAGTGGTGTTGACGGTATTGGTAAATCCCTCGTGAAGGCGGGCATTGACGCCGGCAAGGTGGATTCACTGCGCCACTGCCAGATCTGGCGCGTCACCGTACAGCGCGATGATGGGGCGCTCTTGCAGTGGCTTACAGCAGCACTTGCTGCAGACAGAGCACAGTTCGAGTTCACTAATCCGCTTACAGGCAAGCCGCTCTCCTTGAACTCGGGTGCAGGCGTCTTCAGTTTTGGACAGCTTGACGAGGGTACCGAGCTACTGCTCTCTACGCTGTGTGAGTGGCTGAACGACTGTCCTGGCGATTCCGTGGCTGCTGGGAAGGATGGCAGGCAGAGTGGCGTACTGAAGGGCCGCGTGCTCGATTTTGGTTGCGGCAACGGCGTAATCTCCGCTGCACTGGCGCAATTTGACGGCAGGCTGGATATCGTGGCCGTTGATACCAGCGCCTCTGCCTGTGAGTCGACTGCGTTCAACCTCAGCCAGTTGGCGCCCGAGGCACAGGTCATCATGGCAGATGGCGTAAGGCCGTTGATCGACACCGGTGAACATGGCGCGTTCGATTGGATCATCAGTAATCCGCCATTCCACGAGGGCCTGAGAAAATCGCTGGAGCCGACACTTGTTTTCTTCGAATCGCTAGCAAGCCTGCTCAAGCCCGGGGGTAGGGTTCTGCTGGTGGCCAACAGCTTTCTGCCGTATCAGCAGTTCCTGCAGAAGCACAAATTCGAAGTCACTGTGTTGCAGGAGGATGCCCGCTTTACGGTCATGATGGTAAAGCGGGTACTGAAGCGCCAGACAGGGCACTAGCCTTCAGGTCAGCCGTAGCAGTAGCCATGAGAAGCCCAGGATCAGACCGAGCGCGAGGCCCGGCACGATCAGCGCCTTCCAGCCCCGTCTGGGCTCCGGTGGCGGCTTGAGCTGCGCCTCCAGGTAGTCGGTCAACAGGCGCATGTTCCGGTTATTCGCCTTATATACCAGATCGAAGGCGTCGCCTACGATGGGTAGGGCGCCGCCTGCTACTTCGATTATGAGATTGCGAAGCATCTTGCGTATGATTTCGCCGGACGCGCCGATCTGCACCGCTCGGGCAATCAGATAGAGCGACAGGCCTGCGCCAGCGATGTCGCCGACAACGGGGACCACACCTATGATTGAGTCCCAGCCGAAGCGAAGGCCGACGCCAGGCACGCGAAACTGGCTGTCCAGCTTGTCGGCAACGCGGTTGAGATGGTTGAGCAACTCGCGCTGAGCCGCTTCGTCGTTTCGAAAGCGGCCGTTTATCCGGCTCTGGTTGATAATGCGGGTGACTACACCGGGGTTTGCGTTCGGGCTGTCGTCCCTGGCCTCGAAGACTTCCGGAGCACGTTCGTCTGATCTCATGAATGTTCCCTTGCTGACATGGAAGGCTGTTGCCTATGACTACTGAAGCTTACGCCAGGACCCACCAGAGCTCCACCAGCACGTCCGAGGTCGTCCGATGTAGCTGGTGTGGCAGTGATCCGCTGTACCAGGCTTACCACGATTATCACTGGGGGCGGCCTGAAGCCTCCAGTCAACGCCTGTTTGCCAAACTTTGCCTCGACGGGCAACAGGCCGGTTTGTCCTGGATAACCATCCTGCGGAAGCAGGCTGGTTATGAGGCGGCCTTCTACGACTTCGATCCGCTACGCATTGCAGATATGAGCGAGGCTGATGTGGACCGCCTCATGCAAAACCCTGCCATTGTTCGAAATCGGCTCAAGATCAAGTCTGTCATCAAGAATGCTCGTGCTTTTCTCGAGCTCGAGCAGAAGCAGGGGCCTTTCAATCAGTTTCTATGGCAGTACGTCAACGGACGACCAATACAGAACCACTGGCGCTCGATGACTGAAGTACCGGCGACAACGCCGCTGTCAGATCAGCTGGCAAAAGACCTGAAGAAGCTTGGCTTCTCGTTCGTAGGCTCTACCATTGTGTACGCATTCATGCAGGCAACGGGCCTCGTGAATGATCATCTGTTGGCTTGCATCGCCCGTGAAGCCTGTGAAGCTGAAGGTGCTGCATTCGCGCTGGAGTAAAGCGCTAGCCACAATCCCGTAAAATGCCATTTGGTTGTGAAGGCTCAGGCCGTAGTATTGGTCTCTTTCCCGGCAGGTGGGTTACAGATGAGTACCATAGACAGGCAAACGGTGTACGACGCTATTGTCGTGGGCGCAGGCTTTGGCGGCATTGGTATGGCCATCACGCTGCGCCGGCAGGGCATCGAAGGTGTGCTGGTGCTCGAACGCGGTGACCAGATCGGGGGCTGCTGGGCAGTGAACACCTATCCCGGTGCTGCCTGTGATGTCCCGTCGCACCTCTACTCCTACTCTTTCGCAGCCAGGGCGGGGTGGTCGCGGAAGTTTGCACCGCAGACAGAAATACTGGCCTACATACAGGACTGTGCAAAACGCTTCGACGTGGAGCGGCAGGTGCGTCTGCGACAGGCTGTTGTCAGCGCCAGCTTCGACGAGGCAGAGGGGCTCTGGACGATTATTACGGCCCAGGGCTCAGTCTACCTGACGAAAGTATTCATACCGGCTACTGGCCAGCTGAGCGAGCCCTTGTGGCCGCGGCTCGAAGGCGAACCGTTCGAAGGCACTGTCATGCATTCCGCCCAGTGGGACCATCGGCTTGATTTGCAGGGGAGGCGGGTGGCGGTTATCGGCACGGGTGCCAGTGCAGTCCAGTTCGTGCCCAGAATTGCCGAGCAGGTCAGCGAACTGCATGTGATTCAGCGTAGCGCGCCTTACGTCATCGATAAGCCCGATGCCGAATATAGTGGCCTTCAGCGCGCGTTGTTTGCCAAGGTGCCTGGCCTTCTGAAAGCCCATAGACTCGCCCTCTTCCTCCAGCACGAAGCCCGATTCCTGGCCTTCGCCCGACCTGGTGGCCTCATGACGCTCTTCGAAAGAAAGGCCCGACAGAAACGCGTGAAAGAGCTGAAGGCCGATATTGTCGGTTCGATGACCCCTGATTATCCCATGGGCTGCAAGCGGATACTGATTTCGAATGAGTATTATGAGACCTTCAATCGCAGCAACGTCCACCTGCATCATGGCGTGCGTGTGCGAACGCATGCTCAAGGCCTGGAGTTACTGGATGAACACGGGAGCCGTCAGCTCGAGGTCGACACACTCATATTCGGTACCGGATTTGCTGCAACGGATTTCCTGTCGACCATCGATATCTCGGGCACAGGCGGCCTTGAACTGAAAGCCGCCTGGAAGGACTCGCCGAACGCTTATCTTGGTATAAGCGTCACCGGTTTTCCGAACATGTTCATCGTCTATGGCCCAAACACCAACCTTGGGCATAACAGCATAATCAGCATGCTGGAGGCGCAGTTCGGGTACATAGCGCAGGCTGTCAGCCACATAGTAGAGGGCCGCGCCCAACAGCTCGACCTGAAGCCGGACGTTCAATCGACCTTTGATAATGAACTTCAGGCCAGGTTGCAGAAGACCGTGTGGGGTAGCGGTTGTGACAGCTGGTACAAGACCGCCTCCGGGCGAATAAGTACGAACTGGTACGGCATGGTCAGCAGTTATCAACGCCTGACCAGGCATTTTGACCTGGGGAACTATCGTCAGTCCTGACAGTCGTCACTTACTGTCGGCAACGGAATGGCAGTACCCACTTTTCACGTTCCTTCCTTTTGTGGCATCGTGACGAACTTGCAGGGAGGACAGAATCACAGTGAAGAATGCCATAACAAGAACCGCCCTTCGGCAGACGATCCGGCGCATGGTCAAACCGGTGCTTTCGCCCTCGGTGAGTATCCGTCTGCAACGCAGATGGGTCGCAATGATGACGCAGGTCAATGTGATGGCCAGTCGGGTGAGCATCGAAAATGATGTCATTACAGGCCTACCGGTTGAGATACTGTCGCTGAAGAGGGTCGAAGGCCTGGGCGATACCTTGATCTCTCTTGCAGACCAGGGCCTCCACACGCTCGGCCTGGGCAAACAGAGAAAAGCAGCTGCGCACCCGCTCGTGGCAAAACAGTGTGACAATCGAGCGGTAATCTATCTTCACGGTGGCGCTTACTGTATCGGCAATGCCAGGAGCTACCGGGGCCTCACCTCGAGATTGGCGCGCGACAGCGGTGCGGAGGTCTTTGTGCCTGATTACCGGCTGGCGCCTGAGTTCGTCTTTCCCGCGGCCCAGGATGATGTTATCAAATTGTACCGGTGGCTGATGGATCAAGGCTATCGTGCCGATGCCATTACCTTCGCGGGTGATTCTGCCGGCGCGGGTCTCGCGCTATCAAGCTGCCAGCGTCTGATTCGGGAAGGTCTGCCTTTGCCATCAGGGCTGATACTGCTGTCGCCCTGGGTGGATCTATCCCTGCAGAATGCAAAATATCTCGATGACAGTACCGATGTCCTGCTGTCATGGGGCTGGATTGGTCGCTGTGCGCGCTTTTACAGAGGCAAGCGCTCGGCCACCAATCCTGATATTTCCCCGTTGTTCGGTAAGTTCGAAGGTCTGCCGCCCGTATGCATTCAAGCTGGGACAGATGAAATCCTGCTTCCGGAGATTGAAGATCTCGTCGAGCGCATGCGGGCTGCGAAACAGGAGGTTTCGTTCCGCGTGTTCGAGAACATGTGGCATGTGTTCCAGATGCACGCCGGCCTGCTTGACGAGGCCGACGTGGCAGTGGCTGAGCTGGTCAGCTTCCTGCAGCGGACTGCGCCGACACCCGGTCGAAACGCTTGATGGTGTCATGCACGAAACGAAGCTTGTCCTGAATCGGCTTGTGTAGCACGAAGGGGTAGGGGTCGGGCAAGCCCATGCTTCGGTTCAGGCTGTTCAGCACAATCGAAGCGTCGATCCACAAATCCATGATGGCATCGAAGTCACTGGCGGCAGTGTTGTCACGGCTGCCCACGGCGAATGGCAGCCCCACCTGCCGTACGCTGTCCGACAACACTTCCGAAGTCCGACTGAAGCTCTGCTGTGTCTCGAGCGTGTCGATGATATGCAGGTAGTGAGCCCAGGTTTCGGCCCAGTCCTCCCACGGATGCATTGTGGCATAGGTGCTTACGAAATCATTTTGCCAGTCGCTGGGTGGCCCCTGTTCATAGTGGCGGTCCAGCGCCTCCTGATAACTGGCCGTTTCATCGCCGAACACGGCACGGAACGCATCGACGAATTCGTTGTCGACGACCTTGAAGACATCCCAATAGTAGTGTCCACACTCATGACGGAAATGCCCAAGTAGCGTTCGGTATCGCTCCTGCATGGCTACCCTGGTCTGAACACGGGCAATGTCGTCGGCTTCGGCCAGATTGATGGTAATAACGCCATCGGCATGACCGGTCAGCACTGGTTCTTCACCCTTCAGGGGGCGCTGGAAGTGCGTAGTGGCATCCTTGTCTGACATGAAGCGAAAGGAAAGCGGGGGCGGTGTGCTCTCATCTTCAGGGTCATAGTTCGAGGCTACCGGTAGCCTCAGCTCGAGCAATGTAAACAGACAGCGTCGTTTAGCTTTCTCCAGCGCGTGCCAGAGTGGCACGTTTGCCGCTACGCTCAGGTCCGGTATGATCTCGTTGAGACGGCAGGCTGGGCAGAGTCCATCCGGGTCGGTGCTGAAATGGTACACGGCCTGATCGTTATCAGCGGGCGAGAGCGGCAACATCCAATTGCACACCTGATGCTGAGTCCAGTTCGCACACTGAATGTATTTTCGCCCCTCATCATCCTGCCACACCGGGGAAGCATTTGATCCGGCCTGTCCGGCTCCCTGAGACTCGGCGTTTTCCTCGCTCTCGACAGGTGTAAAGGGTCGTAATTCAAGATAGTCCGGGCAAAAGCCGGTTAGGCGGCCGCAACTGCCGCACTGGACATTTTCGAAGTATAAGATGGGACTGGTTTCACAGCTGCAGCGGAATAGTTTCATGGTCGTGTCGCACGCTAAAGCCCTTCATGGGCAGTTGATCGAGGTCGGGAGCCGACCTCGTGAGTCGGCTCCTGTTCAACCTGATACTACGCGAAAACCAGCGTGAAAGAGGGTCCTAAGACTTTGGCGCTGAAATAAAATTTCTTAATCAGCCCATTGTCTCTGTTGCGAGCCGGTATCGCCGGATCAATTGTTCGCGCCTGGATGGCAGGAAATTGATCTTGCCGGGATCGGCGTTCACCGCCTGGAGCAGGCGCGGATTCATGAAATGGAACCATACCGGCGGTATCCAGGCCAGGAGATACATGCCGGTATAGCCACTTGGCAGCTCCGGCAGCTTGTCGAAGTGCCGGAGTGACTGAAAGCGACGAGTCGGATTGGCATGATGGTCGGAGTGCCGCTGCAGATGGAAGAGGGCCCAGTTCGAAAACACGTGATTGCTGTTCCAGGAGTGGTGGGGCTGACAGCGTTCGTAGCGACCATCGGGTAGACGCTGACGTAGCAGGCCGTAATGCTCGATATAGTTGGCGGAGGTGAGTTGAAACGCACCCCAGAAGATGGTGATCGCCAGGAAGGGCAGCATGATCCAGCCGAAGATCAATACGAGCGAGGCGTACAGCACGACACTTAGCGCAAGGGGCTGAAGGATTTCATTGTGCCGGGACCAGACAGCGAGATTTCGACTACGCAGCCGCTCAGCCTCCAGACGCCAGGCGCGCAGGAATGCACCGGGTAACTCCCTCAGGGCGAACCTGTAGATGTTTTCGCCCATTCGGCTCGAGGCGCAGTCTTCGGGTGTGGCGACAGCCTTGTGATGACCCTTGTTATGCTCGATATAAAAATGCCCGTAAGCGCCGAGGCTGAGCACCATCCTGGCTAGCCACTGCTCACCCTTGGATTTCTTGTGGCCCAGTTCGTGCCCGAGGTTGAGCCCGAAACCACAGATCTGTCCACACAACAGTGCGACAGCGACTACGCCGTGCCACGGCAGATTCTGCGTTCCCACAAACCATGCTGAAAAGAGAAAGCTGCCCCAAAGGATTGGTACCAACGCATAGGTGCAGTAGCGGTAGTAATGATCTGCTTCGAGCAGGGGCACGACGGATTCTGGTGGATTACTGCGATCCTCACCTAGCAGGCGGTCGAGCAGCGGGATGATGGTGTAATAGAAGAACAGCGGAGTCCACAGCGCAAGCTCTACACCGGTTTGCAGGTAGAGCAGGGGGCCCACGACGACCGTGGCCGGTATCAATAATGACAGGACCCAGGCATAACGCTTTCGATCGACGTAGCGTTCGCCGGTTTCACTCACGAAAACTTGTGCTGACATAAAATCTCTCCCCGTCCATGACCTACAAGACCGGAACCTACCGGTGCTGGGGTGGTCATTGTTCGATTGTTGTTTTGTAGGACAATAATGGCAGATAGTTTTGTGCTTGTCAGCGTTTATTTAAGATCGTGTTGGCTTAGCGACGTCTCTGGCGGCCGCCTTCGCGGATTTTCGCCTGACAGGCGAGTACCAGCGCCCAGAACTCGGAGAAATCGTTCACCACGACATCCGGCTTGTCTGGAAACTGCTCACTGCCGGGAAAGATCCGGATCAACCAGTTCTGGTCCCATTGCGCGCCGTTGAAGAATACGCCGGTTACACCGGCTTTCGCGGCGGCCCGTATATCGGTGGTACTGTCGCCGACGTACCAGACATCGCGCCCCGGAGCACGCTTGAGATTGTCGAGTGCCTTGAGGATCTGATGCGGATGCGGCTTGCGGAGCTGGGTATCGTCACCGCAGATATCGGTATCAAAGAGCGAGACCCAGCTGCCGTCTTCAACAATAGCCAGCTCCTGTTCAAAGAACTCGCGGTCTCTGTTGGTAATGATGCCGGTTACGATACCGAGTTCATGCAGACCTTCGAGCATGGGGCGAATGCCCGGTTCGAATGGCAACACTGTGCCAAAGTGAGCGCGGTAGTGATGGGTGAAGGCAGCGTGGGCGCGATTCTTCGCGTCCTGATCGTCACCGAACAGCACTTCGAAAATGTCAGTTCGTGAGATCTTCCGGTCTGCCCGCACCTTAGGGTGAAGCTGGCGATAATGTCTGACATGTTCGACCAGTCGCGCGTCTTCCAGTGTACGGCTCTGCGACGGCGACATAAGGTGGCTCGTCAGTGCGAGCGAGTCCAGCTGTAACAGCATATCGTCGACGGCGTGATACATGGCGTCGAGTGTGTCGACGAGGGTAGCATGCCAGTCGAAGAGGATGACCCGCGGTTCGCTCAGCCGTGCCACGGCCGGGTGCCAGTCTGGTTCTATTCGTGAGGGCGGCGGCTGCCGCGCGTCGTAAGCGGGAAACTCCGGGTCTGTCAGTGCGATACTTGCGATGTCGGGCCCATCGTCAGCGCCGCTGAAGCAATTCGCCAGCAGCGTTCTCAGCTGGCCGAAACTGGCGCAGGCGGCCGCCGGTACCAGCGACGGCTCCCGTTTCTCCGCAGGCTCGACCAACAGGGCATCCATCCAACTGGTATCCCAGTGCGCCGCGTTGAAATAAACGCCGCGGATCTGATCCGCGGCGGCTGTGCTTGTCAGATGCTGGCGGGCACGCCAGGCCGTGAGCATATCAGTCGGGCTGTCGCCGAAATACCAGGCCTTCACGGGCGCACCGGTGGATACAGAGGCCCGCTTCAGGACCTCGAGCAAGATCTCGGGTCGGGGTTTATAGCTGTCGACCTCGTCAGCACAGACGGTCACGCTAAAATAGCGCCCCCAGTCTCCCAGCGAGCTGAATTCAGCTTCAAGAAACTCACGGCTGCGATTGGTGGCTACTGCGAGCCGGATGCCAGCGGCCGCGAAATTGGCAAGATAGTCTTCAATGCCGTTCTGAAATGGCCTGACCTGGCCGTAGTTCTGCCGGTACTGTTCGTTGTAAGCCGCATGGGCTATCGATTTTGCCTGCTCGTTATCGCCGAAGATGATGTTGAACAATTCAGTGCGGGAGTGTTTTTTCTCTGCCAGGATCGACGGATGGAGTTTACGGTAGATCCTGATGTAACGAACGAGGCGTGCTTCAGCTTCAGTACGTGTGTCCGCCTCGTCGACGAGGTCCTTTAGCAGGTCGAGCGATTCCAGCTGCAGCAAAACCTCCTGCATCGAGGCATACACCGCATCCAGCGTGTCGACCAGTGTCCCGTGCCAGTCGAAGATGATGAGATCCGGCCGGTAGAGTGGCTCGAGAACCAGAGGGCCATTGGCGAAGGGGCTGCCAGCAAACGACTTAATCCTGGAGGGGCCATCGGCCCTTACTGCTGACTGATCCGCCCCCGAGTTCATGCCTGCCGCATCATCATAGGGAGAATGCGTCAAACTGGCTCTTGACCGTGTCGCCTGCGGCGATGAGCTGCTCAAGGCCTTGTTGACTCAGTCCAAGCGCCTGAATACTTTCGAGCTTCACCAGTTCGGCTGCATCGAGGAAATCGACCATGCCATGGCTGGCCAGGTCCACCGCAGCGGCGAGGAAGCGACTCTGTTGCTGCTCTGCTTCATCGACCTGGCCCGCTGCCTCCGTTGCCAACTGAAGACTGTTATCGGTATCACGCGATCCCAGATAGTTGCCGATGATGGCATTGATAGTCGCTGGTAACTTCCAGCTCTTCAAAGCCAGAGCGGTTGCCTGAGGCGTCAGTTCGTAGGCTATATCTATGACGAATTCGAGCTGCTCGGTGAGGTCCTGCATGCCAGTGGACTCAGCGACGTCCACGACTTCCTGCATCATGATCGGCAAGCCGACGGAGTGAAGCAGACCGCAAAGAAAGGCGGTATCGGCGTCACCGTGCAGGTGCTGGGCTATACGGCGGCTCCACAGCGCAGTCATGAGAGCATGTTCGCAGGCATTCTGCACATGACCTTCAAGACCCGGTGCGTCGAACAGGCGCGCGTTCAGTGAGCTGGCGAGGGCGATATCACGGATGATGTTCATGCCCAGACGGCCAATGGCCTGCTGTATCGAGGTGATGCCGCTGGCTGAAGCATACGCTGCACTGTTGGCGGTGCTCATGATCTTGCCGACAATAGCCTGGTTGGTCTGTACGACCTTGAGCAGGTCCTGTGCATCCGAATCCGGATCCTGTGTCACCCTGATGACCTGCAGGGCGGTGTCAGGCAGCATGGGAATATCGATGTCTCCCTTGTCCACCCGTCGCTCGACCGTGTCCACGAAACTGTTTGCTGTTCTATCGCTGATGACTGTCATATAGGCCTGCCTGAGGAACGTGCTTGCTTGGTTCGGCGTATGGAACTACGTCTCCTAAGTCTAATCGGCCTTGGTATTTTAACCAGCGAATCGGCCGTAGTTGAGAAGCCGGCCACGAATCAGGCCGGCGAGGCGCTGCCTTCAGGCCGTGAGTCGTCGGACCATTGGGGCAATCCACGCCTTCGGTAAAATGCGCGGAGACTGCACGATCAACTTGTTCAGCAGACCATGGACCTTCACCGGTTCACCCTTCAACATGGCGTGGTAGGCTTCTCGAGCCACTGCTTCAGCACTCATGATAGGCGTATGTTTCAAAGCCTTGACCTCGGTCGAGCCTGAGCGTGCGAAAAATTCAGATTCAGTCGGTCCGGGGCAGGACGCCGTTACGCTGACGCCAGTGCCTTTCAATTCGGTAGCGATGGCTTCACTGAAAGACAGAACAAAGGCCTTGGTGGCGTGGTAGACGGCGAGGTTGGGGCCGGGTACGAAGCCGGCGATCGAGGCGATGTTCAGTATGTAGCCGAGCTCGCGTTTTACCATGTCTTTGGCATACAGGTGCGAAAGACTGGTCAATGCCACTACGTTGAGCGCGATAGTGTCCTCGTTGAAATCCGGATCCTGCTCTATCCAGTCGCCAAAGGTGCCCCTGCCTGCGTTGTTGACCAGGCAATCTACCACGATATTGCGCGACTTCGTTTCGTCGAATAACACGCGCGCAGCCTTGTCGCGGCTAAGATCACAGGCGATGACCTGCACCTTGCAGTGATGATCGCGCTCGAGCTCGGCCGCCAGTTCCTCGAGGGCCTGCTCACGGCGTGCCACAAGGACGAGGTTCCAGTCATCCTTCGCGAATTCGATCGCCAGTGCCTTTCCGATGCCCGAAGATGCGCCGGTAATCAGTGCAGTTTTACTATCCATGTGTCTTTCCTTGTGGAGCGCGATCCCTGGATCCTCGTCATTCGGGGGCCCGGGAAGCTGAGTTGAAACGTATACGTCAGAGGCCGATCGCTGGGGCTTCAGATGCTTGCGCGATTCAGGCTGTATTGGAAATACGAAGTTGTTAAGCTAACCCACTTACTCCGAAGTTGGCAATATGACTCTATGAGCGGCAATAAGAAGACGGTGCCAGCTGAACGTAACGCTGGAGTGACCGCCAAATCGAATGACATAAACCCCGCCGAGAGCGACTCCGTTCGCGACCGGAAGCTGGTGGAGATCAATCTGCCAGTGCTGAGGCAGCAGACTGATCGTGCACTGCGTAGTGCAGGACGGTTTGCGCTCAGCACCATTCGCCTGCCCAAGGCCTTTCTGCCGGTGGTGCAGCTTGTCGTCCGTGAGGACACCATGTCACGCGAGGAACTTTCCGTCGCGCTCGACGAACTCTTCACTGCGCTGTACACCCATCCGATGGCGGATACTTCGCGCGCTTTTACCGGTTATCTGCGCCGTTATCGGCTTATTCCGAATGAGGAAACCACTGAGAACCTGATTCACTATCTTGTGAGGCAGGTCACTAGCCGCAGCCCGGTCGAGATTCCGGAGCAGGTTATCAACGAGTTCTGGGACTTCTTTCAGGAGCTGATCAGTGCGCCTGAACTCAAGGGCGTGCTCGAGCTCAATCTTGATATCACTCGTTCCGTATTGCGGACCTACGAGCCACTTCTCGTCGATTTGCTGAACCGAACCAAGCATATCCGCCGCTTCAATCAATCGGCCATGAGTGAGATGGTGCAGAAGTCGCGGGTACTGAGGAGTGATCTGCTCATCCTGCGACGGCAGATCAAGGCGATTCGCTACATCAAGCCTTTCCTGCAGACCGATCCCAAGGACTTCAAGACCCAGGCGCAGATCGTGGCGAAGATGGTCAGCGAGTTTGGACCGCTGTTTATCAAGATGGCCCAGGTGGCCGCCGCGAACGCTGACTTTCTGCCTGAGGAAATCGCACGGGAGCTGAAGGTTTTCCAACAGGATGTCGAGCCCATGTCGGCGGAAGACGTCAGGCAAGCCTTCATGGAGAGCTTCGGCAAGGAGCCGCATGAAGTCTATTTCAGCCTCGACATCAGTCGCCCGCTGCGCTCGGGCTCGATTGGGTCGGTGTATCTGGCGAAGCGTCCAACCATTCAGAATGGCGTTGAGGTGCTGATACCTGTCATCGTGAAAGTGAGCCGGCACAATCTGGAGCGGGAGTTTCAGATGAGCTCACTGGCGCTTGAGCTGATGCTGATCTCCAGCCAGTATTGGGCGCCCCACAGCAAGCTCCGGCCCTTCCTGGCATCGATGTCGAAGCAGGTGTCAGAGTTTACACGCGGATTTGAGCAGGAGCTGGATTTCCAGTCCGAGGCTCAGATTCAGACCCGTTTCCATGAGCGCTCGCTTGATAGCGGATTCTGGTCGGTGCCCAGGTTGTTCAATAACCGCGGCCGAGTTATCGAGATGGAGTATCTGGACACGGCACGCTCGGTCGAGCAGTTACTGAAAGAGCTGCCCGAACGGGAGCGGACCCGGCTCCAGCGCAGCATCGGCCGCGACTTCGTCCATGCTGTTCTGCAGCACGTGCTGTGGTACCAGGAATTTCATGGCGATTTGCACCCGGGCAACATTATGGTGGATGCAGACGGCCAGCTCTTCCTGATCGACTGGGGCAAGACTGTCGATATGGAAGGCAAGTGGGCGCAGGTCGGGCAGTATCTCCGCGGTGCGCTAACCGGCGACGTCGATGCGCTTGCGGACTCGCTCATTGCCATGAGCACTCAGCCAGAGGAGAACCAGCAACGGCGAGCTGCGATTCGTGCCGCACTGGCTGAAACCCTCGACAAGAAGCACGTCGATCGTCTGAGAGGGGTGCCATGGAAGCCGCGGTTCTGGCTGCAGCTGAAAGGTGAGGGCCTGTCTGGCCTACAGCGACGGCTCCAGGCGGTGATGCATCTGCTGTCGAATACCTATCAATTGGGCATTATCGTACAGAGCGATTATCTGCACCTGAGCCGATCACTCAGTGCGATGGTGGCGACGTACCTGCATATCCAGCAGAAGCGCTCGGGGCTCAAGATCACTGGGGGCCTGCTTCTGGATCTGGGCCTTTTCGCACCCCGGATGACGTATCTGGGCGCCCGAAAACGGACCTCGCGAGCGATAGGGAGAGTGTTTAAAAAATAGACAATTCTTGCAAATATTTACGCAACTTTACATACTGTTACATGGGCGCAGGCTGTTGCCTGCGGTAGCTGTTTCCGATGGCGAGCAAGCCGTACGGTATGTGAAAAGGAGCGTTAAACATGGATTTGCCACACTTCAAGATTCTCGAGCGCATGGCAAAAGAAGATCCCGAAGCGCTTGAACAGCTGCGACTGGCGCACGTCGAAGCCATAATTGCCGAAGCAGGTGAGTCCAACGAGCGCCGACTTCGTGGTCTTCAGTTCAGAATCGATGCCATTCGACGAGGCTCCTCAAACCCGATGGCCGCATGTCTGCGAATCAGCAAATTAATGCACGATTCCCTGATCGACCTCAACAGCGTGCTGCAGTCAGACCTGAGCCCGCCACCGGCCAGACTGGCTTACCGCAGCGGAACGTCCGCTGTAGCCGAAAGTGAACTGAATACCTGCCAGGTCTACCAGCTCGAAAAATTCCGCGCGGCAAGAGCCTGAGTTTCAAACAATTCTCGCAGTAAGGCCGACCGTTCAGGATCGGCCTTTTTTTTCCCGCACGAACAGCTTGTTCGCTGACGCTTGAAAAGCCGGCCGTCATCCCCACATTACAAACCACACAGGCTACACACTCGCCCGCGCGCGTCGCAGGGCTGCTGTAGCACCTTTAGCCTTGAACAAACAGTCAGAACAGGACACCGATATGAGCGATACGGTCAAAGAGACCTTAGGCTTCCAGGCCGAAGTGAAGCAGCTGCTTCACCTGATGATTCACTCCCTTTACAGTAACAAGGAGATATTTCTCCGCGAGCTCGTCTCCAACGCCTCCGATGCTCTGGATAAGCTGCGTTTCAAGGCGCTGGCTGATGACACTCTTTACGAAGGTGATGAAAGTCTGCGCATCCGCATCGATTACGACAAGGAAGCAGGAACGGTCACAGTTTCTGATAACGGCATCGGCATGGACCGCCAGGAAGTTATCACCAATCTCGGTACCATAGCGAAATCCGGCACTGCCGAATTTCTGGCAAACCTGTCTGGCGATCAGAAAAAGGACGCTGGCCTGATTGGGCAGTTCGGTGTCGGTTTTTACAGTGGCTTCATCGTAGCCGATCGCGTCACCGTACTTACCCGCAAGGCTGGTGCGCCAGCTGATGCTGGTGTGAAGTGGGAATCAGCCGGTGATGGCGAGTTCACGCTCGAGCAGCAAACTCAGGAGACCCGCGGCACGTCTATCATCCTGCACCTCAAAGCTGAAGAAAAAGAGTTTGCCGACGCCTGGCGCCTGAAGAGCCTGGTCAAGAAGTACTCCGACCATATTGCTTTCCCAGTGGAAATGCCGGTTGAAAAGGGGCCTGCAGACGATGAAGAAGACAAGGCGGAAGCGAGCGATGAAGCGGTCGCCTATGAAAGCGTAAACGCCGCCACTGCGCTCTGGACCCTGCCGAAGTCCGAGATTTCTGACGACGAGTACAAGAGCTTCTACAAGCACATCTCTCACGATTTCAGCGACCCGCTGACCTGGTCCCACAACAAGGTCGAGGGCAAGCTCGAATATACCAGCCTGCTGTATCTGCCTACGCGGGCTCCGTTCGACCTTTACAACCGTGAAGCACCACGCGGCCTCAAACTGTACGTCCAGCGCGTTTTCATCATGGACGACGCAGAACAGTTCCTGCCGCTGTATCTGCGCTTTGCCAAGGGCGTGGTCGATTCAAATGACCTGTCTCTGAACGTTTCGCGTGAGTTGTTGCAAAACGACAAGGCCGTGGAGAGTATGCGTGGTGGCCTGACCAAGCGAATTCTCGACATGCTGACCAAGCTGGCGAAGGACAACAAAGACGAGGAATACAGCAAGTTCTGGAAGGAATTCGGCCGGGTGTTGAAAGAAGGCCCTGCGGAAGACTGGGCCAACCGGGAAAAAATCGCGAAGCTTTTACGTTTCTCATCGACGCACGATGAAACCGGTGCTGAAAGCGTCACGCTGGACGACTACATCGAGCGCGCTCGCTCAGAGCAGAAGAAGATCTACTATGTCACGGCTGAAAGCTATAAGGCCGGTCTGCATAGCCCTCACATCGAGATCTTCCGCAAGAAAGGCATCGAAGTGCTCATCATGCACGACCGCATCGACGAGTGGATGATGTCTCACCTCAACGAGTATGCCGAGCACAGCTTCCAGGATGTCGCCAAAGGTAAGCTGGACCTGGGTGACGTCGAGAGCGAAGAGGACAAGAAGAAGCAGGAAGAAGTCGAGAAGCAGGTCGAGCCGCTCCTGGGTCGCATCAAGGAAGTGCTGAAGGACGACGTCGAGGCTGTTCGTGTCACGCATCGCCTCACGGATTCACCAGCCTGCCTGGTTGTCGCCGAGCACGATATGGGTGTGCAGATGCGCAAGATCATGGAAGCTGCTGGTCAGGCCATGCCTGAGTCCAAGCCCACGCTTGAGATCAACCCTGAGCATCCGCTGTTGAAGCGACTTGAACAGCAGTCGGGCGAGCGTTTCGAGGACCTCACCAGAATACTGCTGGATCAGGCTACTCTGGCTGGTGGCGATCAACTGAAGGACCCTGGCGATTATGTCAGTCGTCTGAACAGGCTGATCGTTGAACTGGCCGGCTAGGTGACTGACCCGCTTCTGTAAGTGCAGAAACAAGAAAGCCGCTCAATCGAGCGGCTTTTTTATTATCAAGCCCTGCAATAGGGCCGGTCAGAACCTGCGATCAGCGCTTGGCATCACGACGTACGGCTGAAGTCGAGAAGTCCTGTTCCTTCAGGCGCGGTGCAAAATCACGCGGCCGCTCCTTGTTATCCAGTCCTTCAACGAAGTACCTGCCGCTTTCCATGTCATAGGTTACTTCTGTAGTGGTCCATGGAACCGGTACAGTGTAGTAATTGATCATGTGCCCCTCGGCGAAGCGTGTCAGCTTGCCGTCTTCGTTATAGCCTTCCTCCAGTACGACCTGCCAGGAGTCTTCGTCGACATACAGTGTGCGCTTCGCAAACGCGTGCTGAATGCCTGTGCGGCGCTCGCCTTCCACAACCCAGACACGATGTAGCTCATATCGGGTGAGGTCCTGGTTAATGTGGCCTTTCTTGATGATGTCTGTTTCGCCAACCTTGCCTGAATGAAGTTTGTAGGCATTGTAGGGAATCAGGATTTCCTTCTTGCCAGCCATGGTCCATTCGTACTGGTCTGGAGCGCCGTTGTACATGTCGATTTGGTCGATAAACTTCAGGCCCTGACTGTTCGGGAATTCGGCATCGTAAGCCAGATAGGGCGAGCGGCGTAGACGGCGCTCACCAGCGACATAGCGCCAAGCCTTGCGCGGCGAAGCGACAAGGTCGACCGATTCATGAATGAGGTTGATGGTACCGGCAAGTTTTGCAGGCGCCAGTACTTCCGTTTTCAGCATGAAGAGGTTGTTGTCTATTTCGCGAATAGTCGCCCCTTCCTTGCTGTAATTGAAGAGGTATTCCTGTGAATACAGTATGGTGTTGGCTGTTCCATCTGGCGCTACTGCCGAGAAGCCAGTCCGCATGGCAACCTCTTCTCCACGGAAGCGCAACACGTGGTTCCAGACGATTTCCACAGCTTCCTGCGGGATAGGGAAGGGCGAAGTGGTTATCGCTTTTCGGACACCTGTGCCTCGCGGCATCAGTTCTGCGGTCGTGGCGTTCTTCTTGAGTGCTTTGTAAACGAACTCTGGATAGCTGGCCGAGCGATGCGTGGGGTAGACCGGCATGGTATATCCCGGGTGCTTTTCGAACATGGCCTTGTGCCCTTCAGAGAGCACAGAGGCATGCTTGTCCAGGTTTTCCTTGGTGACAACGAAACGGGTGCCGTCTTGCGAGAACGGATCGGCCTCGTGCTCACCTTCTACATAATTTGCAGGCGGGCTGGTAATTCCGCCCGTCCAGGGGGGAATGACGCCGTCCGGCGTGCCGTTCATCTCGGCACCGACTGGTGTCAGCGAAGTGCCCAGCTTCTTGGCTTGATCAGCGGGTACCTTCGCCTGAACGCCGACACTCGACAGGCACAATGCCGTGGCGGACAGCATAGCCAGGACAGCGCCTTTTCGTAACAGCAGCTTTGGTGCTCGTGCACCGGCTTTCAAAGCGATCAAACTCATAGCATGTCCTTCCAGATTCATAGACTCACCTGCGAGAGGTGTGGTGACCTACCAGACAGTATAGGCAAAGAAAATCATCTTGCTATGCACGGCCCAGGTGAACATTTTGATATGATGGGCGCTAAGGGCAGGCGGGCCCGCAGCCCCTACAGCAAGAGGACGTTTCGATGGCAGTACCAACCCTTTCAGAATGGCAGTCCTTCATCAGTGCCAATATTTTCGGTGCAGAGCAGATGCTGGCCTTGCAGCAGAAAGAACCTGCCAGGGCGCTGCAGGAAATACACGCGCGCGCTGCATTGCTATTCCTGCAAGCGGCGTGGACCGGGCTATTGCAATCGCTTGCTCGGCAGCAGGGCATACAGCTTGAGCAGCCTTCGCTAGACAGTCTTGAACAAGGAATCGGTCATGCCACCGCCGAGACTGGTATGTTGCGCAACCTCCTCGCCGCGCCCGACTCCTGGTTGGCCGCCATGCTCAGCTCGATTCATAAAATCACCAGTGCTCAATCGGGACGAGGCGCCCACGAGGAAAATGGCGTATCATCTGATAATCAGGATGCCGATGGATTAATCGCCATCGTCGATCTCGACGGGCCGGCTCGTGATCTGGCCCGCTGGTCTGGAAGTCTGCGCGCTCTCGTATATCAACTAGAGAGTTCCAGCCTTGAATGCTGATAATCAGCCCTCATAATGTGTTTACACATGTAGGAGATGACTATGCCTTCAGCACTTTTTGAAATTGTTCAGCTGTCGAATGGTAGCTACGCACTCCAACAGATCGGTTCAACCAGTGAACCGCTGCTGAAAATCGAATTCAGCAATGAGGCCAAGGCATTTCTGGAGAATCAGGATGTCCAGGTCGCGCGTGCCATGATTGGTGCCGCAATTCGGACAGTAGGACAGATGCGCAGCTATGAAGTTACCGAAGAAACGCTGTCTGCGGAAGAGCTTGCTGCCAGTCTCGGCGACGGGTCTGAGATAGATCCTGAAGACGAGTCTGCAGTTCGACGTGAAGCCTTCCGAAGAAAGCTGGCTAGTCAGAAGAGTGTTAGCCGGAAAGATGGCAAGTCGGATTACCGCCAGGTGAAGCCAGAATCTCACTGGCTGCACTAGTGTCCCGTCTAGCTGCCACCCCGGCGTCGTAAATGAGTACCGGGGTTGGCTGTTAAGCAGACCTTCGTGCTTAAACTGTAGTCCTCAGCACGCCGATGACTTCACCTTCGATTTCTGCTGAGCGGCTGCTCAAATCAATCCGCATCGTTTCGAAATCGCTATTGGCTGGCTCGAGATAGAGGATGTTGTTCTCCTGTCGGATCGTCTTGACGGTCACTTCATCATCGATTCTGACCACACTGATTGAGCCATTGCGAATGTCTGAGGTTTTCTTGATGGCCAGCAGGTCACCTTCAAGAATACCAGCGTCCTTCATGCTTAGTCCGCGAACCCTCAACAGGAAGTCAGGCAGCTGTGAAAACAGGCCCTTGTGTATGTCGATGCGTTGTTCAATGTTTTCAGTAGCCAGTATGGGAAAGCCTGCTGCAACTGAACCGACTACCGGCACGCCTGGCTCGGGTTCATCCAGCAGACGAATGCCCCTGGAGGCCCCGGGGATCATTTCTATGGCGCCCTTGCGAGCCAGCGCCTTCAGGTGTTCTTCAGCAGCATTGGCGGACTTGAACCCGATGATGCCGGAAATTTCGGCGCGAGTCGGGGGGCGGCCTTCCTCATGAATATAGGTGCGGATCAGTTCAAGAATCTGTGCCTGTCTTCTGGTCAATCCTGTCATGAGAGATGTCCGTATACTGGTTATATAATCAATACTGTTAATGTATACACAAGTCGCATGCATGTAAATACCTGAATATTCACCGGAAGCGCATTCATATCTCCAGTTGGCGTGCTCCCCGCTGCACTATTCTTCCCATTCGTTATGGACATCCAATGACCTTTCAGCAATTTGAATCCCTTAGCCTCTACGTCCTAGTGGGCGGTCTCATCATCTTCATGGGCTTTATCGTCTGGGATCTGGCGAAAAAGTCGAAGGCCGGGCGCTTCGGCACGGCCATCCTCTTCATCGCACTGTTTCTTGGCGTGGCCGGTTTCGTGGTGAAAACGGTCCTGGTGGAACTCTTCGAGATGGGCGGCGGCTGAAATCAGCCGCCTGCCGCTAATGACGCTCTTTCCGCGATTTGGCTCGCTCCGGATAAAGCGAAGTGGCAGAAACAGTCTGTTCACTGTCAGGGCCGCTTGGCTGAGAAAGCCATTCGCCGGTGAGGCCGATAATGGCAGCCTGCAATTTGTCTGGCGAATCGCCACCAGCGCTTGCTGCGTTGCCAAAACAGCTTTGCTGCAGCGAAGACAGCTTGCTGTGAATGCTGTCCAGGGCGCTAGCATTCAGGGGCGCTTCCGGTCGGCTAGACTGTTTCTGCAGCCAGATCGAATAGGCACTGGCGAAGCGACTGGGTGTCATGGCTTCGAAGACTGCCCGGTCGTGTCGCGTCCATTGTTGGCGCGGAGACTGCTGCAGATTTCGACGTGGAGCGATGCGACCAGGCGAGCGCACCGACAACTGGCGGTAGTGCCAGGCAGCCCAGCCCAGCAACAGGCACAATAGCGCGAGAACGAGGCTAAGCAGGGGCCAGAACCAGCCGGAATCTGCTTCTACAGAGGCCTGGTCTGTCACATTTTCGGCAGGCGCGGTAACCGGCTCAGCCTTGATGCTGAGGTCTTCGCTTCCCGGTGCCTGGCGTGGAGTCGGCGAACTGTTGTCCGCAGCGCTGCCTACAACCTGCATTACGCGCTCGGGTAGTATGGCGACACGTTGCTCGTTGTTCATGACATCCCACCAGGCAATTCTGATCTCCGGCAGCACGAATCGTCCTGGACGCGTTGCGATCAATGCGTATTCCTGCGATCTCACCCCGGTGATGCCTGCAGCATGCACCTCCTCACTAGTTTCGGATTGCCCCGGATAGACCCGTACCCCATCAGGTGTCTCGATGGTGACCGGCGGTAGTGTGGCACTTTCAAGCCCGAGGCCCTGAAGCGTGATAGTCCGGGTAACCGATTCGCCCACTTTCAGCTTCGCCAGGTCAGGTTCGTATTTCTCGGAAATACTAAAGCCCATGGCCGGCAGCCAGGTCCTGCCATCGAAAGCAGCTGGCGGATCCTTGATTTCGACGGAAATCGCCTGGCTCGCAACCGTCTCATAACGGCCTCGACCGAAGCGGCGATTGACGAAGCGCCCGGAAAATTTGACGGCAGGTATTTCAAGCTGACCATTGTCTTCGGCGAATACGGCATATTGACGCTCGACAACTTCAAAACGCTTACCGGCCCGTGTCTGGCTATACTCCTTCTGCTTCTCGAGTTGTCGGAATAGAGCACCTTTCGCATCAGGGTGTGCGAGTTGACCGTCGACAAGCTCATTACTGTAGAGCAGCTTGACAGTCAGCAACATCTGCTCGCCGACGTAGGCTGTCTGCTTGTCTATCGTCATCTCCACCATGAGGTCGCTATCTGCGGGGTTCTTCGGGGCGTCAGTGACCGCCACCTGAATGGGATCGGTCGATTCATCTTCTAGGCTCAGTGAGGGAATCGTCAGTGTCCCCGGCCGCTTTGGACTCAGCGTATAAGTCCAGGCCACGAGGGAGTTATTGACGTTGTTCTCGAATTGAACGCGGTAGTTCTGCTGGCGATCAAGAATCTCGAAATCCTTTTCAAGTGCAGTCACGTCCGGCGAGTCGATGTCCAGGGTGTTCAGGTTGAAGAGACTGATGCCGAGCGACGCATCGAGTTTGCTTGAAATGGTAAGCTGCAGCGTCTCGCCGACTGCAAGCTCTTCGCGGTCAACGGAGGCAGACAGGCCTTCAGCCGACGCCTCACTGCCAAGCAGCACCAGACAAACGAACCAGAGTGCCTGCAGAGGCTTGCGAAGACCATTGATGACCTTGTTTGATATGTCGTGGCTACGTCTGCTGCTATGTCTATCCTGCATTCTCTTTCTTCCCGACTTGATACTGTTGCCTGCTACCATGGGTTGCTGCTGGCGGTGCCTGGAGATGTGCGATCACTCGCCGATCCAGTTTCATTCTGGTCCGGCCTCGTTGCTCTGGGGTCATACCGGCTGTCCGGATTTCGATACTGATACAAGAATTTTCTCTGTAGCAGTTCACCAGGGTCGTCCGGTATGCGCCGCAACCACTGTTCCTGCTGTTGCTCGCTCAGATCGTAGTTCCGGGCCTCTCCCGGCGTAGTGGCGCTGGCAGCGTCATCTTCGGCTGCACCAGCCGTTTGTTCGGCTTCAGCTTGCTGTTCTGCGTCTCCAGGCTGCTCGTCACTTTCAGGCTGCTGCTGAGCTGCCGAGGCTTGCTGTTCGGCGTCCTGTCCCTGGTCGCTCTGCTGGCCGGCCTGGCTCTGGTCGCCTTGCTCGGGGTCCGTCCGCTGGGGTTGGCCCTGGCCATTATCGTCCTGGGGTTCACCGGATTGCGGCTGCCCATCCTGTTGCTGCCCATTCTTTCCGGCCTCACTATTCGGTTCACCCTGACCGTCATCCTGCTCAGGACTCTGTTCACCGTTTTCCTTGTCCTGCTGTTGCTTCTGCTTCTGTTGCTGTTGCTCCTGTTGCTGTTTGAGGAGCGCCTCGATCATGGCCTTGTTTTCCTTCGCCACCGTCATGGTCGGATCCAACTCCAGTGCAGCATCATAGGCGGTAAGGGCTGGTTCGAGCTCGCCAGCATAAGCATGAGCATTGCCCATGTTGAAGAGGGTGACAGGATCAGGTTCCGCACGGCTGAACGATTCGACGGCGCTCTTGTAGTCCTCAGCCCGGTATAGCGCCGCACCCCTCGGGGCTGGCGCCTCGTAAAGCTCGGCCGCAGTGGTATAGTCGCCGCGCTCGTAGGCGTCCTGCGCCAGTTGATCATCGCGCTGCCACAGGCGATCCCAGAGCGAGGGCGCCTCGGGCGGAGTCGGTTTCTGCACTGGTGTGCTTTCCGTAGCGGGCGCTTGTGCTGCGGCCTCCGACGACGACAGTGCCAGTAACGCAGGGGTTAGGAACAGACTACCAAGTGCCACGAGCACGGGGCCTACCGCTGCCAATAGCGTGCCTCGACGATGAAGCATCAGCCCAAGCACAGCCAGGAGTGGTAATAGCCAGAACCCCTGATCGATTCGCTGTTCAATCATCTGCTCGCCTTCAGCGGCTTCAGTGGCGCCCGAAATCGCTGCCGTCTCCGGCACGAGGCGGCGCAGGTCGCTGTCATCAAAGCGCGCCTCTGCGATGCGGTCGGATGTACGCGCAGAAGCGAAATCCTTCGCCGCTGCAAGGTCGGTGCGCGCAATAATCACCTCGCCCCCGCGTTTCAGGAAGCCCCGGTCAGGCAGTGAAATCGGACCGCCTGACGCCGTGCCCAAGGTCAGCACGGATACGTCCACACCCGGCTGAAGGCCAGCGCGGAGCGCATTCAGCGCCTCCAGATTGGAAGCTTCTATGCTGTCTGTCAGGAGCAGAATTCTGCCGCTATCGAGTCCGGCCTGCCGGATGAGATGACTGGCTTCGAGCAATCCGAGGCCTGGGTTTGCGCCCGGCTCAGGCATGATCGATGGATCCAGCGCAGGCAACATCGCCCTCAAGGTTTCCCGGTCGTCCGTCAGCGGCGCCACCACATGCGCCGAGCCAGCGAACACCACCAGTCCAGTCAGACCATCCTGTCGCAGGGCGAGCAGGTCATGTATCTTCTGCTTTGCCCGGGCGAGCCGGCTCGGTGCCTGATCTTCAGCGTACATCGACAGCGAGAGGTCGAGCACGATCACAACCGCATCCTTTTTCTGAACGACAGGCACCGCCTGCTTGACGAAACTCGGACCGGCGAGTGCGACGATGGTGAGCATTAATAGCAGCTGGGTCGGCCACCACGACCTCGATACAGCGTTCGCTGTAGCCGGCCCCTGCAGCAGACGCTCGATAACCGCCGCTGGCAGGTAGCGATGCCACTGTGAGGCATCGAGACGTTGCCGACGCAGGAGAGGCAGAAGCAGGATTGGCAGTAGACACCATAACCAGTCCGGTCGAAGAAAGACGAAGTCGACGCTCGTTTCCATCATGCCTGAACCTTCTGTCGATCACGGATCCGCACGAGCACTGCGCGCAGTCGTCGAGGAACAGGTAACAGCGCGACGATCAGAAGAAGCAACGCGCCAATAAGAGGTACCCAGAAATACTCGGTAACCGGGCGAAAAATGCGGCCATCCTGCCGGACGGGTTCAAGCTGGTTGATGGCCTCGTAAACAAGTTCCAGTTCGGATGTCGATCGCGCACGATAGAATTCGCCACCAGTGGTCTGAGCGATATGGCGTAGCAAGTTCTCATCAAGATCAGCTGAGGGATTATAACGCTGCCGCCCAAAGAGCCCTGCACGGTAAGCCTCATCAGCACCTAGGCCTATGGTGTAGATCCGCAGGCCGGCCTCCCTGGCGAGCTCAGCCGCCTTGATGGGATCCACTTCGCTACCCAGTTCAGCACCATCGGTCAGCAGCACCATGACTCTTGCGTCGGCAGGACGCTCCCGCAGTCGTTTGATACCCAGGCCAATGGCATCTCCGATTGCCGTCGCATTGCCGGCAAGACCAATCTGCGATTCGTACAGCAGCTGTTCGACCGTGGCAAGATCGAAAGTCAGGGGCGCCTGAATGTAGGGTTTCGCGCCAAATAGAATCAGGCCGACTCTGTCGCCGTCACGCTGCTTCAAAAAATCGCTCACTACCTGTTTCAGTGCGGTCAACCTGTCGGTCTGATAGCCCTTGAGCACCATATCCGGCTCCTGCATGCTTGGAGATATGTCTACCGTCAGCAGTAAGTCCCTCGCGCTGGTATCCAGCGGCACCGGCTCGCCATGCCATTGTGGGCGGGTGAGCGAGACGCATAGGAATATCCAGCTCGCGGTCAACATCCACAGCCGCCATGACGGCGGCTTGTGACGAGCCTGACCGAAGCCCCGTGATTCCATCACCTGCCTCACGGCCGAAAACTGTGGCATGAGTAAGGCCGGCGCGGCCGAAACATCGGAGCTGCCTTGACTGTTGATGCTTGGCTTGCCACGTGACAGTAGATGAAGAAGCGCGGGTAGCGACAGCAGAAGCAGAGCTAATGGCCAGGCAAACTGCAGTGCTTCCACCATCGTGGCAACGCTATCCATTTGGCTCACCTCCAGCTTCGGTCGTTTCATTTCGAACAGGCGCGAGCCGTCGGGTCAACAGCAATACAGTCTTGTTGAACGAGCGGTCGTCGCTTGTACTATCACCAGCTGAGGGTGGGCGATAACTGGCTTCACCCAGTGGCGCCAGCGCACTGGCTTCCCTGGGCTGAAGTTGGGCTGTACGTACCAGATATTCCAGCCATGCGCTGCCGGTAAGCGTCTTGCAGCGATGGTGCCCCAGCTTCAGTAGATGAGCTTTGAGAATCATGTTGATTGAAGTCGCAGCCGCCGGGCCGGGATTCCGCAGATGCGGTTGCAGCGCCTCACGAACCCGCTTTCTCTGTTGCTTCAGTTGCAGCGCCGGCTGAAGATAACGCTTATAGCCGATGAACCACAGCAGTAGACCGCTTACGATCAATATCAGCAGTAAGAGCCACCAGCCAATCGCGGGCGGCCACCACGATACCGGTGCAGGATCGATGAGGGGATTGAGCGGCAGCTGCTTCACGGCTTCGACGAGCTGTTGATTCATGTTCTATCGCGCACCGCTGCGATTGCTGATGCTACGCAATACCTCGGCCGGCGCCTCAGTGGTAGCAATCGGCACCACGATGCATTTGAGCGCTTCGAGTTTGCGAATCTTGGCTTCATGACGTTCCTGTAGTGCGAGATTGATTTCATCCAGCGCTGCCTGCCTCTCAGGGAGGGCCAGCTGCTCACCCGAGCTGTTACAGAGCTCTAGCGAAGGTCCCGGCAGCGCCAGTTCGAGCGGGTCGTAAACGAGAAAAGCAAAGATCTGGTTATGACGCCGCAACCTGAAGAGAATCTGTTCGCTACTCAATGCGGGCGCGCGCGAGCCTGCTGAATCGCTGGTCGAGTCGGCCCTGGGCAGCTCATCGAGCAGACCCTCAAAGTCAGAGACAAGCAGGCACAATGTGCCAGGGCGGGAAAGTCGGGTGATTTCATCGAGGGCGCTATTGAGACTCGATGCCGCTGAAGCTCGCGCTGAGCCGCGCTGTTGGCAGAGCTTGCCGTTGAACTTGTCGATGACATCGAAGAGGCGTACGGTCTGCCGCTTGTGCTGCGCCGGCTTCACATGCTGGTGGCTGATATCATCGAACACCAGGCCGCCTACTCTGTCGTTATTTGACAGTCCGGCCCAGGTCAATAGCGCTGCAAGTTCAGCAGCGAGCACAGATTTGAACTTGTCCCCGCTGCCGAAATACATCGTACTTCGCTGATCGACCAGTAGTTCTACCGGCTGCTGCGTTTCTTCCTGAAATACCTTGCTGTAGGTGTGCTGACTTCTTGCGCTTACGCGCCAGTCGATGTGGCGAATGTCGTCGCCAGCCTGATAAGGACGATGTTCGGCAAAGGTCATTCCGCGGCCGAGTAGGTGACTGCGATGGCTACCTGTCAGTCCCGGGACTTTTCGTGGATCGAGCTTCAGCGTCAGGCTACGCGCGTCGGGCTGCAGGCCAAGCATGGTGACAAGATCGATCCGGTCACGAAGCGGACTGCTCAAGGCACCGGTACCACATCGAGCAGACGGGCCAGAATGGCATCGCGACTCATGCCTTCTGCTTCCGCCCGGAAACTTGGAATGATGCGATGGCGCAATACGTCATGCGCAACCTTGCGAACGTCGTCGGGCGAAACATAGTCATTACCGGCGAGCCAGGCGGCAGCGCGGGCGCAGCGGTCTATCGCGATGGTGGCTCGCGGGCTGGCGCCATAGTCCAGCCAACCTGCGATGGTCTGGTCATAGAGGCCGGGGTCGCGCGTAGCCTGAATGATCCTGACAATATAGTGCTCGACGTTCTCGTTCATGAAAACGTCGAGAACGGCCAGACGGGCCGTAAAGATATCTTCATGGGTCAGTTGAACCTCACCCTTGGCAGAGTCGGAGGCCTCAGGTTGCGATGGTTCTGGCTGCAGCACCCTGGCGCCGGCCGGTGCGGTGTCGAGCTGCCGCCGCGCTTCATCCCGCGTCAGTCGCAGAATCTGTTGCTCGGACGCGACGTCAGGATAATCGACGACGACATGCAACAGGAAGCGGTCGAGTTGCGCTTCAGGCAGGGGATAGGTGCCTTCCTGTTCGATAGGGTTCTGCGTAGCCATGACCAGAAAGACGCCGGGCAGGGGGTAGGTTTTGTTGCCCACCGTAACCTGCCGTTCAGCCATCGCCTCGAGCAGGGCACTCTGTACTTTCGCAGGGGCGCGATTGATTTCGTCCGCCAGAATGAGGCTGTGGAAAATAGGCCCCGGCTGAAAATCGAAACTCTGGGTTTCAGGACGAAAGATGTCCGAGCCGGTTATATCGGCGGGTAGGAGATCCGGAGTGAACTGTATGCGTTGAAAGCTGCCGCTGATGCAGTTCGATAGCGCCTTGATGGCACGGGTCTTTGCCAGACCAGGCGCACCCTCGACGAGCATGTGGCCGTCCGCCAGAAGGGCGACGAGCATCTGTTCGACCAGAGCTGGCTGACCGATGATTTGAGTGCGCAGGTATTCCGAAACGTTCTGGAAATGTTGCAGAGAGCTCATTGTTGTCGGTTCTTTTGTAGGTTTGAAGATCGGACAGCGACTGCAGCCACTATGAACGTGACCGTGCCTGATTGGCCCTGTAGTGTCCATGCTTATGCGTATATAAGGCGTTGTCGCTCACAATTGACTGGCAAGTTTGCTATAAATTGTCTGGGGAGCCAATTACGGAAGCGTAAGCCCGACTTGACGCACAGAACAGCCCGGCGAGATTGACTCATTAATCTACTAAAACAATACAAAGGCGAGCGATGAAGCAGGTCAACGTGGACAATAAATCTCAGTTTCTCGACATGCTCGATGAAGCATTCAATCAGAAGCTGAGCGACCAGCAAGCCAGGCGACTCAGTGAGTTTGCTAGACTCTATCTTGAAAATCTACCACTCGAGGAAGTCAATGGGCGTCGGCTCAGTGATATCTATGGCGCAGTCATCTCGAGCTGGCACTTCGTGCAGCAGCGAGCGAAAGACGAGTGCAAGGTAGCTGTTTTCAACCCTGAGCTCGAAGCCCACGGCTGGCAGTCCACGCATACCGTCCTCGGCGTCCTTCACAAGAACATACCATTCATCATGGATTCGATCCGGATGTGTCTCAACCGGCTGAACTTCGATATCCACTCTATTCAGCACGCGGTGCTATATATCAGGCGTGACAAGAACGGCCGGTTCAAGGAACTGCTGCAACGATCCGGTCAGCCAGATCGTTCACTGGCAGAATCGACCGTCTATATCGAAATAGATCGTCACAACGACCCCCAGGTGCTCGCGACCATCCGGGACGAAATCATCAGTGTGCTGCGCGATGTGGACACCGCCGTGTCCGATTATGAGCCCATGAAGCAGCATGCTCAGTCACTCGCTGAAAGTCTGCGCCAGGGCCGGCCGGGACAGACCGCCGAAGCGACCAATGAAGCTGCCGATTTCATGGACTGGCTCATCGATGATCATTTTACCTTCCTGGGCTACGACGAGTATGAATTCGATCGCTCCAAAAAGGAGATCATGGTCAGGCAGGTGTCAGGTTCACCCCTTGGCATCATGAAGCAGTATGACGAGCGGCCGACCAATACGCCGTTCAAGAAGCTTCCGCTGAAAACCCGGCAACACCTGCTCAAGCCCGAGTTGATGGTGTTCGCTCGATCGTCCAGACGTAGCCGAATTCATCGGCCGGCTTACCCAGACTATATCGCCGTGCAGAGATTCAATGAGCAGGGTGACGTGGTTGGTGAGCAGCGCTTTCTCGGGCTTTTCACGTCTGCCGTCTATGGCGACCGGCCGCAGGAAATTCCGGTAGTTCGGAAGAAGGTCGAGTATGTCATGGAGCGCTCTGGCTTCTACGCCCGCGACTATGCCGGCAAGGAGCTTGATCAGATTCTTTCGGTCTACCCACGCGGAGAAATGCTGCAGGTGGACAAGGAAGTGCTGTTCCACAATGCGATGTCCATCCTGTACATCCAGGAGCGCCGCAAGATTCGTCTTTTTATTCGGGAAGGCGTTTACGGCCAGTTTGTAACAGCGCTGGTATACGTGCCTCGTGATGTGTACAACACCAACCTCCGCATGCAGATGTCTGACATTCTCGTAGCTGCAACCAATGCTGAGGATGTCGAGTTCATTACCTACTTCTCCGAATCGGTCCTTGCACGCGTGCAGTTCATACTCAGGGTATCTCCCCTGGAGGTGCGGCATCTGGACTGTGAAGAGCTCGAAGCCAAGATCATTGCAGCCGCCCAATCATGGCAGGACGGCCTGGCCGAGTCGCTGATCGAAAGTAACGGCGAGGAGCGTGGCAATAGCCTGTATCATCGCTATGCAGATGGCTTCAACGCAGCCTATCAGGAGGCGTTTTCTCCGCGCCGTGCCGTTCCAGACATTGAGCACATGGAAAGCATCAGTAAGGACCGGCCGATCGCAATGAGCTTCTACCGCGCGATTGAAGAGCCCGAGAACACAGTCCACTTCAAGCTCTTTCATGCCGACAATCAGGTGCCGCTGTCTGATGTGCTGCCGATGTTCGAAAACCTGGGGCTTAAGGTGCTTGGCGAGCATCCGTTCGAAGTGACCACCCGGGACGGTGATGATTACTGGGTGCACGATTTTGCGCTGCAGAACCCGCTTGGCGATCCCATCAACATTCAAAAGATCCGCAGCAACTTTGAAACCCTCTTTCTGCGCATCTGGAACAATGAGGCAGAGAACGATCTGTTCAACAGACTGGCGCTGGTTGCCCTGCTGGACTGGCGCCAGATCGCAATGTTCCGCTCATATTCACGTTATATGCGGCAAATTCGCTTCGGTTATAGCCAGAATTTCATCGCCAGCACCCTGGTCAACCACACCAGTATCACATCCTTGATCTGGGACCTGTTCGCCACCCGCTTCGACCCGTTCAGCGAGCAAAGTGATGTGCAGCGCCGTGCTTCTGAAGAGCGTATCGTGATCGACGTCAATCAGGCCCTGGAAGCCGTCGAAAACCTGACCGAAGACCGTGTGCTTCGCCGCTTTGTCGAACTCATCCAGGCGACCGTGCGAACCAACTATTACCAGACCGAGAACGGCGAGCTCAAACAGTACATCTCCTTCAAGATGTCGCCCGCGGCCATTTCGGAAATGCCGTTGCCACTGCCCATGTTCGAAATTTTCGTATACAGCCCCCGTGTGGAAGGTGTGCATCTTCGTGGCGGCAAGGTAGCCCGCGGTGGCTTGCGCTGGTCGGATCGCTTCGAAGACTACCGGACCGAAGTGCTCGGCCTCGTAAAAGCGCAGCAGGTCAAGAACTCGGTCATCGTGCCAGTCGGGGCCAAGGGCGGCTTCGTTGCGAAGAGGATGCCTGATGGTGACCGCGAAGCCATGCAGAAGGAGGGTATCGCCTGCTATAGAACCTTCATTCGTGGACTACTCGACCTGACGGACAACCTGGTCGATGGCAACATGATTCCACCACCAGATTTGGTGAGGCACGACCCTGAAGATCACTATCTCGTTGTGGCGGCAGACAAGGGTACAGCCACATTTTCGGATATCGCCAACGCTATAGCTGCCGAGTACAACTTCTGGCTGGGCGACGCCTTTGCCTCTGGCGGGAGTCAGGGCTACGACCACAAGAAGATGGGTATAACCGCGAAAGGAGCCTGGGTATCGGTCGAGCGGCACTTCAGGGAGCTTGGACTCAATACCGCAACTGAAGACTTCAGCGTGATCGGTATAGGGGACATGTCTGGAGATGTATTCGGCAATGGCATGCTGCTCTCGAAGCACATCCGCCTGCTGGCGGCGTTCAATCATTTGCACATCTTTGTCGACCCGGATCCGGATCCTGCAGCAAGTTTCGAGGAGCGCAGCCGACTGTTCAACCTGCCGCGGTCCAACTGGACCGACTACGACAGCAAGCTCCTGAGCAAGGGCGGAGGTGTCTTTCTGCGGTCGGCCAAGTCGATTCCGATCAGCGAAGAAATGAAGCGGGTCTTCGAGATCAAACAGGATCGCCTACCGCCGAACATGTTGATCAGCTACCTGCTCAAGGCGAAAGCCGATCTGCTCTGGATCGGCGGCATTGGCACCTATGTCAAGAGTTCTACCGAAGCGCATATCGATGTGGGTGACAAAGCCAATGATGGGCTGCGTATTGACGGTCGAGAACTGCGGGTGCGTGTCATCGGTGAAGGCGGCAACCTCGGTATGACGCATCTCGGTCGGGTGCAGTACGCTGCAACTGGTGGAAAATGTAATACCGATTTTATCGACAACGCCGGTGGGGTCGACTGCTCCGACCACGAGGTCAATATCAAGATTCTGCTCAATGGCATCGTCCAGGCCGGCGACATGACGCCGAAGCAGCGTAACGTGCTGCTCGCACAGATGACCGACGAAGTTGCCGCTCTGGTGCTCATGAACAATTATCGCCAGACTCAGGCGCTATCAATCGCCACGTACGAGGCCGCCGCCCGCGTGGAAGAGTACCGACGACTGATGAACTATCTCGAATCGATCGGCAAGCTTAATCGTCAGATCGAATTCATGCCGGACGACGAAGCCATCAGAGAGCGAAAGTCGGAGAACAGGGGGCTGTACAGGCCGGAGCTGTGCACACTTATTTCCTACGTGAAAGGTCATCTCAAAGAGGTGCTTTCGGCGTCCGATATGCTCAATGACGTGTACTATGTTGGCGAATTGCAGTCCGAATTTCCGGCAAGTCTGGTGAGAAAGTTCGAAGATCATCTCTGGAACCATCGTCTGCGGAAGGAGATCATCGCCACACAGGTCGCCAACGATATGGTGAATCTGATGGGAATCACCTTTGTTGACCGTCTCCGTCAGTCTACGGGCGCTACGATCCCAGCTATAGCCCAGGCCTACGTCATATCGCGCGATGTCTTCGGACTGAAAAACTACTGGCGAGCGATCGAGAATCTGGACAACAAAGTGCCCGCAGATACGCAGATCAATATGATGCTGGAATTGATACGGCTCATTCGGCGTTCCAGCCGATGGTTCCTGCGCAACCGTCGTGCAGAGCTCAAGGTGCTGGACAATATGGAGCGCTTCTCGACAGGTATCGCTACCATCAGCGCGGCTTTCGACAAGCTGCTGGTCGATCAGCAGCACAAGTCATTCACCCGCGGCAAGTCAGCCTATGAAGCTGTGGGTGTGCCCGCCGACCTGGCGGCAATCGCCGCTGGCGCAAGCCACCTGTACTCCTGTCTTGGCATCATTGAAGCCCAGTCGATTACCGATGAGCCCTTGGAGACTGTAGCAAGGATGTTCTTCGCAATCGGCTCGTCGCTCGATCTGATCTGGTTCAACCGGCAAATCAATGAGGCAAAACCAGCAACGCACTGGCAGGCGCTTGCACGCGAAAGCTTTCGGGAAGACCTGGACTGGCAGCAGCGCTCACTGACCGTCGGCATTCTCAAGACTACTGATCCAGACCTGCCAACCGAGCAGCGAATTCAGCAGTGGGCAGAGAAAGAGGCAGACATGGTCGAACGGTGGAGGCTGATGCTGACGGAACTGAAGGCGACCAAGGATCCGGAATTTCCAATGTATTCGGTGGCCCTGCGTGAGTTACTCGATCTCGCGCAGACGACTACCCACAAGATCATGCCACAGGAATGCCAACTCTAGTCCTCGACCTGTCGATCACGCCGGATGAATTTCTGCGCGTGTATCAGGGGCAGGCGAAAGCGGTTTCGGCGATATCCGTAGACGGTCGGCGGGTGCAGTTTCCCGCCGCCGTACTCAGGCCATACCTCTTGCATGAAGGTATACAGGGGCGATTCGAAATCGAGTTCGACAGCGAACACAAGTTCGCTGGTATCAGGCGCCTGAACTGAGACTGCCCGTGTTCAGATCAGGTGAGTACAATCCTCAGAACTTGAGGGACTCTGCTGCGCGGATCATTTGCGCTGCATAGCCCCACTCGTTGTCATACCAGATCATTACCTTAACCAGGTCATCGGCGACAACCTTTGTCTGCGCAAGGTCGACTATGCTTGCGTGCGTGTCCTGAACAATGTCCGAAGACACAATCGGGTCATCGGTAACGGTAACGATTGCCCGGTAGCGCTCGCTGTCCTGTTCTTCCCGCAATATGGCATTTACCTCATCGACTGAAGTCTTGCGCCTGGCCACAAAGGTCAGGTCGGCAATGGAGCCGACAAGTATCGGCACGCGAACAGCCAGACCGTCGAACCGATCCTTCAGTCCTGGCAGTATCTGTGTAGCGGCTTTTGCGGCACCAGTGCTGGTGGGCACCATGTTTACAGCGCCGGCGCGGCCTCGTTCAGGTTTCTTCGCCGGCGCATCGACCATGGACTGTGAGCTGGTGTAGGCATGGATGGTGTTGAGGAGAGCCTTGGAAATACCAATGCGTCGATCGAGAATTTCCATGACTGGCGCGATGCAGTTGGTTGTGCAGCTTGCAGCTGAAAACACGTCGGCATCGCTGGCATTGAGGCCGGGTACGACCATGTCGAGTGCCGGCTCATCGTCCCCCTTGGGTGGTGCCGACATGATGGCGCGTTTGGCGCCGGCCTTCAGGTGCTGTTCGATACCTGCACGGGTGTTGAACGCGCCCGTGCACTCGAACACGAGGTCGATCTTCAGATCACCCCATGGCAGCTGCTGTGGTTCTTCTTCCTGAAAAGTCTTGATGCGCTGCTGTTCTATCACAAGCTGCCCTTCCTCTACGGTGACTGGCTTCGGGTAGCGGCCATAGGCGGTGTCGTACTGCATGAGGTAGCGCAGGTCTTCCGGCTGTTGGAGATCGTTGATCGCGACGATCTCCAGCTCCGGATGGTCCAGTGCCTGCTTCAGCACGGCCCGACCAATGCGACCAAGCCCGTTGATTGCGATTCGAATCATCACTTCTTCTCCTTGAATGGCGTTAGTTGCCTCTTCAAGGTGTACGAAGGCTGTCTGCTGATTCTGTCAATCGCGCGTGCTTTCCAGTGCCCCTATTTACAACGCTGTGGTAAGCCGTTCTCTCTACGGCGACATCTGAATGCCTGCAGTTTACGGCTAACCCTAGTGCCGGCTGGTTTAACGTATTTGTAGGCGGCCGGCACAGCATTTGCAGAATCTCATGCCTAGTCAGCAACTCCACGAGGCACAGCGACTCATGCTCGAGAATAAAATCACATCCGCCGCACTGACCCTTATTCTTTTGGCTTCGCCATCAGCCTTTGCAGAACAGAACCCGGGCTCGCAAGCTGATCAAACGAGCCGACCGCCGGCAAGTGCCCAGCAGGAGAGTCCTGTACCGAGCCTGCCGGACCTGCAGGGCCATCCGAGCCTGCAGAGCGGTACCAGCAAAGTGACCACGCAGGAGATTTTTCAGCGCCTCGATACAGATGGGGATGGTGACCTGACCGAGGCAGAGCTCAGTGTGTATGGCAGCCCGGCTTCAGGGAAGAGCGCCGCGGAGAATGATCCCGCCATAGCAAAAGAGTTGATGCAGACCTACGACACCAATCAGGATGGTCGTGTCATTTATCAGGAGGTCGAAGAGGTGCATGAGACCTTCGAGCAGCAGAGAACCAGTCAGTAAAGCTGGCGCTCATAAAAAAGCCGCCAATCTGTCAGGACAGAGGCGGCTTTTATGAGGGTGGGCTTACATCAGCCGCACTTGCTGTCACCGCAATTGAGGCAGGTCATGCAGCCGTCAAGGAGAACCACTGACTTCTGCATGCACTTCTTGCAGCTAATGGCGCTGGGGGGAAAGCTGCCCTCGGCGCCGCTGGATTCACCATGGGCTGCCTCGTAGGCTGCGCGCTTTTCTTCCACCAGCTTGCGTTGCTCAGGGCTCAGCTTGTCTGACTTGATGATCCCGAGGAACATCAAGTGCTTTTCGATGACTGAGCCAATTTCAGCGACGAGTGAGGGGACGAATATACCGCCCTTCTTGTAGTACCCGCCATTCGGATCGTACACGGACAGCAGTTCCTCAAGCAGAAAGGTAATATCGCCGCCTTTTCTGAAGACCGCTGAAATAACCCGAGTCAGCGCAATGACCCACTGGAAATGTTCCATCGACTTCGAGTTGATGAAAATCTCATAGGGCTGCCTGCTCTCATGGTCGGTGCCTTCGTTCAACAGGATATCGTTGATCGTGATGTAGAAGGCGTGCTCCGACACTGGTGGCTTGATCTTGTAGGTACTGCCAAGCAGGAACTCGGGCCGTTCGATAGTCTCGTTCATCTCGATCGGCTGCTTTGCCGCATGAGCGGCTGCTTCAGCAGCTACCTCGCTCTCAGGCCGGGGCTTGTGCACCGCGTAGCTTACGATCTTCTTTTCTATCTTCACCGGCTTCATTGGCTTCGTAGACATATTCACGTCCTCCTGCGGTTTAATACTTTCCATAGGTGCCTTCCTTTAGCGCATCGAACAGATTCGCCGCCGTGTGCACTTCGCCGTCATATTCGACCTGTTCATTCCCTTTCAGCGTCATCTTGGTGCCGTCGTCGAGCATGAACTCGTAGAGGGTCTTTTCGAGATCCGACTCTTTGACGAGTACGCCCTGGAACGCTTCAGGGTTGAAACGGAATGTCGTGCATCCCTTCAGTCCCTTATCGTAGGCATACATGTAAATGTCCTTGAAGCTGTCGTAAGCAAAGTCGGTCGGAACGTTCGCCGTTTTGGATATCGAGGAGTCCACCCACTTCTGCGCTGCGGCCTGAATATCCACGTGCTGGGTCGGCGTCACTTCATCGCTCACGGTGAAATAATCCGGCAGAGCAGCTTCCGGATCATCCACGTACGGCATGGCCTTTGGATTGACCAGATGCCGATAGGCAAGCAGCTCATAAGAGAAGACATCGACTTTCTCCTTGGTCTTCTTGCCTTCGCGAATGATGTTCCGCGAGTAGTGGTGCGCGAAGCTCGGCTCGATACCGTTACTGGCGTTGTTGGCCAGCGACAGCGATATGGTGCCGGTTGGTGCTATGGACGTGTGATGCGTGAATCGAGCGCCTTCCTGCGCCAGAGCTTCTACCAGCTCGGCATCGACTTCGGCCACGCGCTGCATGTAGCGGCTGTACTTCGCCAGCAGCACCTTGCCGGCGACCTTGTCGCCAACCTTGAAGCCGTCTTTTTTCATTTCCGGACGACGCAGGAGCATTTCCTTGGTGACCTTAAAGGTCTGGTTCATGATCGGTGCCGGGCCCTTTTCACGAGCGAGCTCCAGACCCTGGCGCCAGCCTTCGAGGGCCATTTCACGGTTGACGACTTCAGTGAACTCGACCGATTCGGGTGACCCGTAAGGCATTCTCAACATGGCGAGGGTAGAGCCAAGGCCGAGGATGCCCATGCCATGGCGGCGCTTTGAAGTTATTTCGTCACGCTGACCTTCGAGTGGCAAGCCATTGATCTCAACGACGTTGTCCAGCATGCGGGTAAATACACCGACCACCTTGCGATACTTCTCGAAGTTGAAGCGGGCGCTTTCGGTAAATGGCAGTTCGACGAACTGCGTCAGATTGACCGAGCCCAGCAGACAGCTGCCGTAAGGCGGCAAGGGCTGCTCCCCACACGGATTCGTTGCTCTGATGTTCTCGCAGAACCAGTTATTGTTCATCTCATTGACCTTGTCGATCAGGATGAAACCTGGTTCAGCGAAATCATAGGTGGACGACATGATGGCATCCCAGATAGCCCGTGCCTTGACGGTCTGGTAGATGCGGCAGGCCACGCGACCTGTTTCATCAGCGATGAACCCTTCCTTGATCGGAAAGCTGCGATAGAGGAACTTTTCCGTGTCGCCAAGATCGAGATTGTCGGCTTCGGCCTCCTTGCGTGTGACGGGGAAGGAGAGTTTCCAGTCGGTATCGTTCTTCACCGCCAAAATGAAGTCTTCAGTGACCAGCAGCGACAGGTTGAACTGGCGCAGGCGACCATCCTCACGCTTGGCACGAATGAATTCGAACACGTCCGGGTGATGCACATCGAAGGTCGCCATTTGCGCACCACGGCGCCCACCGGCCGAGGAGACCGTGAAGCACATCTTGTCGAAGATATCCATGAAAGACAGCGGCCCGGATGTCTTGGCACCGGCACCCGCGACGTAGGCGCCACGTGGTCGCAGGGTCGAGAACTCGTAACCGATACCGCAGCCAGCTTTGAGAGTGAGGCCGGCCTCATGGTTCTTCAGCAGGATATCGTCCATGGAGTCATGGATGGAGCCGGAGACGGTGCAGTTGATAGTTGATGTCGCGGGCTTGTGTGCCTCCGCACCAGCGTTGGAGATAATGCGTCCGGCCGGGATGGCGCCGTTCTGCAGGGCCCAAACGAAGCTCTTGAACACTTCGGGACGAATCTTGGCATCTTCCACGCTCGCAAGCGACTGCGCCACGCGCTGATAGGTGTCCTGGATAGTCACATCGACAGGCTCACCGGCTTTGGTCCTGAGCTGGTATTTCGTGCTCCAGATGTCTGCGGAAGCGGCTTGCATTTCTATAGGAGAAACGAGTTGCTGAACTTTGGCGTTCATTGATACCCCTCAGGCTGATCTTATTGGTATGTCCGCCAAGGTCAGGGAACTGACCCGACAATGGCGGTGCAAACAATGTGTTGGTGACGACTCGAAAAGGCAGGCAAAAGCATGCCGAAGCCGGTGCTCGTAGTGAAGAGCTTGCCGGCTTACAAACTACATATGGGTCGTTGGTGGGAAGTATAACACTATATAATGTGATGAAAAGCGATTTCAGGCGTTTTTTTCAGCGCCTATCGCGGACGCCGGCAGTTCATTGTTTCGGCTACGAAAACCCTCCGCAACCCGCTGTCTTACCTTGTCCTGCGCAATGAGCCATGCGATGCAGTCCTGCAGAACCTGCTTCGCAGGCCGAGGCTGGAAATCGAAGGTCGTGTAGGTCCGGCTTGTGTCGTACCAGGCGTAACGCTCGACAACCTCGTGCACCAGATCCTGGGTGAAAGGCGGCGTAAGATGCAGCAAGCGACAGATCATTTCAATAGCCCTGGCAGCGACCAGTGTCAATTTCCGGCCAGTAGGCAAATGCAAGGGTCTGTTTCCGGTGAGCGTCTTCAGCATGCGCCCGAGTTCGATAACCTCGATATTCTCACCACCGACGATGTACCGGCTGCCGGGCTCGCCCTTGCTCAGCGCCTCTACGTGGGCACGCGCCACATCTCGAACATCAACGATGTTCATGCCGCCTCTATAGGTCTGACCACGGCCATTCAGCAAGTCCATCACCAGGCCATTCGATGGTGTGATTCTGTAGTCTCCAGGGCCAAGCACGATCGCAGGGCAGAGCACAATCAACTCGACACCACTTTCCGCGGCCATTTTCTGCGCCTGTCGCTCACTCTGGGTCTTGGCGAGGTAGTAAGGATTCTGCGCGTCGTCATTCCAGTCTTCAGCAGTTCGCATTTCGTCTCGGTTGTATGAAAACCCGATCGAGGCAACCGAACTGGTGTAGACGACGCGTTTAATGCCGAGTTCGGCAGCCACTTCGAGTACGTTTCTAGCGCCACTCACGGCGGGTTCGACAATTTCTTCCGCTGTCTTGGCGATGGTCTTGTACACCGCCGCGAGATGAATGATGGCCTCGCAGCCTTCCGCAGCTTTCTTTACGGCTGATCTGTCCTTGATATCGCCGTTGATGATTTCGATCTCACTGGCACGAACCCCGCGGAGGTCGGAACTCTTCCTGGCAAGTGCGCGAACACTGTGGTTCCTGTTCAACAACTGATCCACCACATGTCCGCCAATATGACCACTGGCGCCGGTTACAAGTACTTTCATATCGGTCGGAGCTCCCTGACCCAAGAAATTTGAATGCGCAATCATACGGGCTTACGTGCGCTATCAAAAGCAGGGTTTTGATCTAGACTAGGTGGAGAGATACCCGAAATCCGGTCAAGAATTACAAATGGTAGCCTTTTATGTCCAGCATCCTTGATTCAGTCGATCAGCGAACCAAACTGGTCGGGGAAAACCGCCTGGAGCTCCTGCTCTTCAAGCTTGGCGCGAACCAGGTTTTTGCGCTGAACGTGTTCAAGGTTCAGGAAGTGCAGAAGCTGCCAAACCTGACGCAAATGCCCAAGCGTCATCCCTCGGTGATTGGTGTCAGTACCATTCGCAAGCAGACTGTGCCGGTCATCGATCTGTCGCTTGCAATCGGCTTGGGGCCGACACATCGCTCGAAGGATGCCACCATCATTGTCACTGAGTACAACCGATCGGTTCAGGCCTTCCTGGTGGCGAGCGTTGATCGCATCGTCAACATGACCTGGGAGGAGATCATGTCGCCGCCCAGGAACGCCGGCAACTCGCATTACGTTACCGCCATAACCAAACACGACGACAAGCTCGTTGAGATTATTGATGTCGAACGTGTTCTGGCAGATATCCTCCCCTATGATACAGAGATCAAGGACCAGCAGTTGACCTCCGAGGTCAAGGCCCAGGCTGGGGGCAGGGAAGTGCTGCTCGTGGATGACTCGCCAGTCGCCATTGCGCAGGCAAAATCGACGCTGTCCCAGGTGGGACTGACTGTGCATACGGCGGTCAATGGCCTGCTCGCCCTGCAGAAACTTCAGGCCTGGGCAGACGAAGGCATCGACCTGTATGAAAAACTGCTCATGGTTATCACCGACGCTGAAATGCCAGCCATGGACGGTTACCGGCTGACGACAGAAATACGCAATGACAGCCGCATGAAGGATCTTTATATTGTGCTGCATACGTCGCTTAGCGGTAACTTCAACAAGGCCATGGTAGCCAAGGTTGGATGTAACGCATTTCTGAGTAAATTTCAGCCGGACGAGCTGGCCCGGGCGGTCAAGGCCAGGCTGGATTCCGAGGCGCAATGATGGCCAGGAGGTCTCTAGCATTCAATGCCTACCATTCAGTCTTTACACTGGTACCCCGTCAAATCCTGTGGCGGACTCGAAGTAGAAAAGCTTCACTTCAATAAGTCAGGTCCCTGTCACGACCGCAGCTGGATGCTGGTCGACGACGATGCGCACTATCTCACTGCCAGAACCCTGCCTCACATGCTCAGGCTGACGCCCCTGGTCCAGAACGGTGTGCTCCTGCTGAGCGTTCCCGTGGCGGATAAAGTACCGGAACTGCTTGAACTGGCCGCCGTAGATAACGCTGACGATGCAAACCCTGTGAATATGGAGCCTCTTTGTCTGAGTGATCAGCGCCTTGCGGTAGAGATCTGGGGCGACATCTGCGAGGCCTATGTCGCCAACGATAAGGTCAATAGGGTCCTCAGCGACTTTCTCGGCCGTAGTGTCCGCCTCGTCTGCAAGGCGGCAGACAAGCCGAGGCCAGTAGAGCAGGACTACATAGACACTACCTCTCTTGCTGGCCAAACCTTCGAAGTGGGCTTTGCGGACGCCTACCAGGCGCTCATCATTGGGCAGGCGTCGCTCGACGCGCTGAACGAGAAGCTATCGCAGCCGCTGCCAATGTCCAGGTTCAGGCCGAATATTGTGGTGCGTGAGTCCGAGGCATTCGCGGAGGACAGCTGGCATCAGATAGAGTCAGATGACCTTGTCATGTATGGCGTCAAGAGGTGCAGCCGCTGCGCGATACCCACAATCGATCCTGAAGTCGGAGTCGTGAGCAAGGAGCCTCTGAAAACCCTGGCCACTTTTCGCAAAGGCGACCGTGGTGTCATGTTCGGTCAGAACCTGGTTTATCAGGCGCGTGAGGATGGCCAGGCCCAGACGCTGTCTCGAGGTGCCGAGCTGGTGGTGAAGTCGCTGTTACCTGACTCAGCTGAGGGTGTCTGAATGGAGTGGATGATCATTGCTTTCGCCTTGCTCGGGCCCATCGGTGCACTGTACTGGCTGAAGCCATCACCGGCGAGACGCATACTCGAACGCACCCGGGTGTTGGCTCAGCAGAAGGGCTTCAAGGTGCGACTGTTACGTCAGGATGAAATTGGCAAGCGGTTCAATCTGGTGCCCGACCGGCCGATTGTGGAGTATACCTGGCGGGTTCGCGCGACGGATCCAGGCGGGGCTGACGCGAGACAGGTCAAGTCCGAGCCGGTGCTCGTCAGTTTTACCAGGCTTGCAGATGAAAACGCTCAGGACGCTCTGCCGAAGATCATTTCGAAGTTCGAGGTGGAACGAGCCGTTTATGCCTTCACTCTCACGCCCACCCGAGCCGTTCTGGTCTGGACCGAGCAGGTCACTCGAGAACGGGCGGAGCCGTTCCTCGATGAGCTCATCTCGCTGGTAAAACAGTCGGCTTCAGCTGGTCTTCGATAGGTTCTGCAGCAAGCTGTTCAGCTTGTCTACGATCTTGTTCGAATACAGGTTGACGACGTATGAGACGTTGTTCTCATTGGGATTAATGTACGAGTTCTTGATGAAGAACCAGCTGCTTTCGATCGACTTCAGCGCTTTGCTCGCGTCGGTGTTGCCACTGAGAGCAGTCTTGATCGCATTAAGTTGTCTATCGAATTCCACGGCCTGGACATCGATCGGTTCATCGCTCTGGGCTCCCTGGAAAACCTGCGAGACGGTAGAGGCCGATCGCGCGGAGTATTTGGTCATCATGCTTTCCATCAGCAGTGTGGCGTCACGCAGCTGCTCGACCATGACATCAGGTTGATAACCAGACGCATCGATGGCTGTTTTCCTGGCCGTTTCGGCTGCGGTAAGCAGATTCTGGTTAACCTGAGCCATATCAGCAACGAGTCTGATGTCTGAGTACTGCCGTTCTATGAGGTCAGCAATATTGTCCTTGAGGAGCGCTGCGTACTGCTTGTGGATAGCGGGCAGTTGCGATAACTGCTCGCGCAGGGGGCCTTCTTCGAGTTTGGCTGCCATCTCATTGATGCGGCCAATAGAGCCGGCGAGTTCTTCAGAGCGTTTAGTTACAACTGCACGCTCGTCCTTGTCGCCAGGTGCGATGCTGAAGTTGTAATAGCCATTCATGACCAGGTTGCCGCTGGAGCGGACCTTGAACAGCGTTGCAAGCAGGTCGGCGGCCTGCGCCTGATCGAGTGCGTGTGCGGGTAGGCTTGACAGTAAGCCCGTCACCAGTGCGTAAACAAGGGTCAAGGGCAGGCGGCGCAGGGCGCGGAGCGCGCCGACCGGACGCTTGTTGGACACTTCTTTGGTAAGGCTTGAGCTCGGCATAGTCTTCACCAGCATTCGGTTACTCTCCTGTCTCTTCGTAGGGCGCTTGAATTTTAATTATTGCCAATTTGCACGACGTCAATTCAGTATAGCTGCTTTCGCAAGCAGCACTAGGTCGACCGATGGCTCACGAAAATGCGTTCGTCCGTTCGCTGGCAGCATCGTTACGCAGGAAGGTCTGATCGTTCTGGTTAGTTTTCGAAAGGTAATTAGATTCAGGATCTTAGTCAAAGGGCTTAAGCGGAAGGTCAGGATATTCGGGACGGGCTTCGCGACTCAGAGGCACGGAGAGTTGACTTTCCAGGCGATTTTATCCATCTTAGCGCCCACCTAATTCAAACAAGCGTATGAATTAGCGCTGGGTCGGACGGCAAGTCCGGCTTGAATTAATAAAGCTGCTACGAGTCCCGTTAGCGTTATACTCGCGGGACGTATACGTACTTCGCGTAAGGTACCTTGGTCCCCCCTTTAATAAACGGATATGCAAGGGGCGCCGCTGGGCCATTAACCCGTGCTCAACAAGCTTGGAGAAGAGTTGATGATTTACGAAGGTAAAGCCATCACGGTAAAACTGATCGATGACGGAATTGCTGTCCTCACATTTGATTTACAGGGTGAATCGGTAAATAAATTCAACGGGTTGACCCTTGGAGAACTGGGCGAGGCAGCCGCCAAGCTTGGTAGCGCCAACGACGTCAAGGGCCTCATTGTCACGAGCGCCAAGGACGTGTTCATCGTCGGCGCCGATATCACAGAATTCAAGGACCTCTTCAAAGGCTCCGAAGAAGAGCTTGTTGCCAACAACCTCAAGGCCAACAGCGTATTCAGCGCAATCGAAGACCTGCCTTTTCCAACCCTGACCGTCATTAACGGTATCGCGCTCGGCGGCGGTTTCGAGATGTGTCTGGCCACCGATTACCGCATCATGTCTACCAAGGCGAAAGTCGGTCTGCCTGAAGTGAAGCTGGGTATCTTCCCTGGCTTCGGCGGTACAGTACGTCTGTCACGCGTCATCGGCGCTGACAATGCGATCGAATGGATCTGTGCTGGCGGCGAGAAGCGGCCTGAGCAGGCACTGAAGGATAAGGCTGTCGATGCAGTCGTTGCGCCTGAAGCCCTCATGGAAGCAGCCAAGACAACCATGAAGCGTCTCATTGACGGTTCACTGGACTACAAGAAGCGCCGTGAAGAAAAGACCGGCAAGCTGAAGCTGAACGCCATGGAAAGCATGATGACGTTCGAAACAGCCAAAGGCTTTGTTGCTGCCCAGGCTGGCCGCAATTATCCAGCGCCGGTTGAAGCCATCAAGGTCATGCAGAAGCATGCCGGCATGAACCGCGACAAGGCCATCGAAGTCGAAGCCAAGGGCTTTGCCAAAATGGCGAAGACCCCAGTTGCTGCAGCACTGGTCGGCCTGTTCCTGAACGATCAGGAACTGAAGAAGAAAGCCAAGGCGTATGACAAGCAGGCACTGCCGGTCAAGCGTGCAGCTGTACTCGGTGCCGGTATCATGGGCGGCGGTGTTGCATTCCAGTCTGCGCTGAAAGGCACGCCAATCGTCATGAAGGACATTGCTCAGGCGGGTCTGGACCTGGGTCTTAAAGAAGCCAAAGGCCTGCTTACCAAGCGTGTTTCACGTGGCAAGATGACTGCAGAGCAGATGGCTGACGTTCTCAACAAGATCAATCCTGCGCTCGGCTATGGCGATTTCAAGAGCGTCGATCTCGTTGTCGAAGCTGTTGTTGAAAATCCAAAGGTCAAGGATGCGGTTCTGCGTGAAGTCGAAGACGTCGTTCGTGAAGACACGATCCTGACCTCTAATACTTCAACCATTTCCATCACGCGACTGGCCCAGAACCTGAAGCGCCCTGAAAACTTCTGCGGCATGCACTTCTTCAACCCTGTGCACATGATGCCACTGGTTGAAGTCATCCGCGGCGAGAAGACTAGTGAGCAGGCTATTGCGACGACAGTTGCTTACGCCAAGGCCATGGGCAAGAACCCGATCGTGGTCAACGACTGCCCGGGCTTCCTGGTCAACCGTATCCTGTTCCCATATTTCGGCGGCTTTAATCTGCTGGTACGTGATGGCGCTGATTACAAGCAGTGCGACAAGGTTATGGAGCGTTTCGGCTGGCCTATGGGTCCTGCCTACCTGCTCGACGTCGTTGGCATGGACACTGCCAAGCACGCTGGCGACGTTATGGCTGAAGGCTTCCCGGATCGTATGCAGTACAGCGAGAAGACTGCTGTAGAGCTGATGTTCGAGAACGACCGTCTGGGTCAGAAGAACGACAAGGGCTTCTACAAGTATTCACTGGACAAGAAAGGCAAGAAGCAGAAGGCTGTCGACGAGAAAGTCGAGCAGATGCTTGGCGATGTCGTTCAGAAGAAAGGCGAGTTCACTGACGAAGAGATCATCGAGCGCATGATGGTGCCACTGTGCATCGAAACCGTTCGCTGTCTTGAAGACGGTATCGTCGAAACTGCTGCCGAGGCCGATATGGGCCTGGTGTACGGCATAGGTTTCCCTCCGTTCCGCGGCGGCGCCCTGTTCTACATCGACACCATTGGTGTTGAAGAGTTCTGCAGAATCGCTGACAAGTACAAGTCACTCGGCAAGCTTTATCATCCTACTGATGGCCTGCGTGAAATGGCTAAGTCAGGCAAGAAATTCTACGGCTGATTGCCGCAATACAGATTAGGACGGAGATAAGATATGAGTCTGAATCCAAGAGATGTCGTCGTTGTCGATTGCGTGCGGTCGCCAATGGGACGTGCCAAGAACGGCATATTCAAGCATACCCGGGCGGAAGATATTTCCGCTCGCCTGATCAATGCGCTGTTCGAGCGCAACGATGTGAATCCAGCTGAGGTCGAAGACCTGATCTGGGGTTGCGTCAACCAGACCAAGGAGCAGGGCTTCAACGTTGCCCGCCAGATCTCGCTGATGAGCGTGATTCCACACACCAGTTCAGCGCAGACCGTGAACAGACTGTGTGGTTCGGCCATGACTGCGATCCATACCGCAGCTCAGGCCATCATGACCAACAACGGCGAAGTATTCGTGGTTGGTGGTGTCGAGCACATGGGCCACGTACCGATGACAGAGGGTTTCGATCATAACCCTGCTGCCAGTAAGTACAGCGCCAAGGCTTCGAACATGATGGGTCTCACAGCCGAAATGCTGGCAAAGATGCACGGCATCAACCGTCAGCAGCAGGATGAGTTCGCTGTTCGTTCACATCAGCGTGCTCACGAAGCTACTGTCGAAGGCCGCTTCAAGAACGAAATCGTGGTCATGGAAGGTCATGACGACAACGGCGTTCCAATGCTGTGTACCGAAGACGAGACCATCCGTCCGGAAACCACACTTGAAAGCCTTGGTCAGCTGCGTCCGGCCTTCGATCCGAAGTCTGGTACTGTGACTGCAGGTACTTCATCACAGCTGACTGACGGCGCTGCCGCGATGCTGTTGATGTCTGCCGAGCGTGCACAGGCACTGGGCCTGAAGCCAATGGCGAAGATTCGTGCGATGGCGACCGCTGGCGTTGACGCAGCTATCATGGGTTACGGCCCGGTGCCTGCGACCAAGAAGGCGCTGAAGCGTGCTGGTCTTGAAATTTCAGACATCGATTTCTGGGAGCTGAACGAAGCATTTGCTGCGCAATCACTGCCGGTCATCAAGGATCTGAAACTGATGGACGTGATGAACGACAAGGTCAACCTGAATGGCGGCGCGATTGCACTGGGGCACCCGCTGGGTTGTTCTGGCGCACGTATCTCCACCACGCTGCTGAACATCATGGAAGCCAAGGGAGGAACCTTCGGTGTATCCACGATGTGTATCGGTCTGGGACAGGGTATTTCGACTGTCTGGGAGCGTCTCTAGGGCAGCTGAGGCGGCTCAAGGCCGCCTCGACAACTGATCCAGCTGAAAAAGCCGACCTCGTGTCGGCTTTTTCGGGTATATGGGTCAGCCAATGCCAGTTCAAACGATATCAAGTTCTTCGTCATCATCCTGTCTGTTCGCTCCGCCGGAGCCGCTATTCGTGGCACTTTCGGCTGCCTTCATCATATCGGAAAGTCGACGCACGGCTTCATTCTTGACCTCAACGGGCAGGCTGCTGCGTTTATAGATATCCCGTGCCTTTCGCAAATGCGCTATCGCTTCGCGTCGCTTATCCGCCTGAAGTAATTGTTCAGCGTGATACTCATGTGATTGGACCTGAACCGTGAGCTTCAGATGTTCCAGGTGGTCCAGCTGTTGCTGGTAGGTCTCGGCTGGAAGGCGGCCACGTAGCTTCAGTCGTAGCAGCTTGTTGCCGAGCGTTCTCAGACCTTCGAGTGCGGCATTCATCTCGCCGTCGCTGCGCATCACGCGCTCGTTGGCCGGTCTGATCCGGCCCTCTTCCAGTGCCGTCAGCTGGCCCTTGAGCGTATCGAGCTGCTGCAATGCATCCGCCAGACCCAATGAAACGAGTTCCTTCTGCATCTCCATAAGTGCTCCAGTCATGACCATTGCAATATCTGCACGATCATCGATTCTGAGAAGGAGCGCTAGGGCGTTTTCATAATCCTGTCTGCGCTGCAACAAGGCCTTGATTTTGGCTGCCCTATGCTGTGCAGCCTGTTGCCTGGCATACATGACAGCGCTCACGACTGCGGATATGAAAATGATGGCTAGCAAGATAACGACGAGTGTGGTCATAAGAAAGAGGCACGAAAAACAAGCAATTGAGGTAACTCAAGCTTAGTCCCGAATCCGCGGGTATGCTTGATTATTACAGGCCAACACCTTATATATGACGCCAAATCGAATTAAGAGACCAGTTTCTGAATGGCCAAATCACTCGTCATAGTAGAGTCGCCTGCAAAAGCCAAAACCATAAACAAGTACCTTGGGCCTGATTTCATCGTCAAATCCAGTGTCGGCCACGTTCGTGATTTACCGACGGGCGCGAGCAAGAGCGACAAGAAGACGACGGGCAAGAAGAAGCCTGTTGCCGCCAAGTCCCTGTCCGATTCTGAAAAGAAAGCCAAGGCCAAGCGGCAGCTCTTTGCACGGATGGGCGTGGATCCGGAGCACGATTGGGAAGCCGAGTATGAGGTCCTGCCTGGCAAGGAGAAGGTGGTCGAAGAGCTTAAGCGGCTCGCGAAGTCGGCAGACCACATCTATCTCGCAACGGATCTTGACCGCGAGGGGGAGGCAATAGCCTGGCACCTGCGGGAACTCATAGGTGGTGAGGATGAGCGCTTCAGGCGGGTTGTCTTCAATGAAATCACTAAAAATGCCATTTCCGACGCGTTCAAGGAGCCAGGTACGCTCAATATCGACCGCGTCAACGCCCAACAGGCTCGACGCTTCCTGGATCGCGTTGTCGGTTTCATGGTGTCGCCGCTGCTGTGGGCAAAAATCGCCCGCGGTCTGTCTGCGGGTCGGGTGCAGTCGGTTGCCGTCAAGCTGATCGTCGAGCGTGAGCGTGAAATCAGAGCGTTCGTTCCCGAAGAATACTGGCAGATGCACGCCGATCTCGCAGGCGAAGTTACTGATACCATGGCGGGCGAAGGCAAGCGAGCTCGTGCGCAGGCCCAGTTCGAAGTCACGCGAGTAGATGGCAAGGCTTATCGCCCACGCACCCGCGCCGAATCTGAAGCCTTCCAGGCTCAGCTCGAGAGCGCTGGCTACAAGATCGCCAAGCGCGAAGACAAGCCGACCCAGTCGAAGCCTTCTGCGCCCTTCATTACCTCTACACTGCAGCAGGGCGCCAGCAATCGTCTCGGCTTCAGCGTTAGCAAGACCATGCGTCTTGCTCAGAAGCTGTATGAAGCGGGCTACATCACCTATATGCGAACGGATTCGACCAACCTGTCTGCCGATGCTGTAGCCACGGTGCGGGATTACATCATTGGCGAATACGGTAAGGCCTATTGCCCGGATGCGCCGAGAGTCTACAGCAGCAAGGAAGGCGCTCAGGAGGCGCACGAAGCGATCCGGCCGACGGACGTAAACATCCGTGGCGATCAGCTACAAAGCCTTGAGAGGGACGCTGAGCGTCTGTATACCCTGATCTGGAAGCAGTTCGTGGCCTGTCAGATGGAGAACGCCCGTTTCCAGAGCACAACGCTCGTTGTGGAAGCCGGGCAGTTCGAGCTCAGGACTCGCGGTCGGGTCATGGAGTTCCCGGGTTTCCTCAAGGTGCTGCCGCTCGTGGTCAAGAAAGATGAGGATGCGCAGCTCCCGCCGTTCAAGCAGGGTGATGTTCTGGATTTGGAAGCGCTCAAGCCGTCTCAGCATTTTACCAAGCCTACTGCGCGCTTTACGGAAGCCACGCTGGTCAAGGAGCTCGAGAAGCAGGGCATAGGTCGCCCATCTACCTACGCCTCCATCATCTCTACCATTCAGGACCGGGGCTACGTACGTCTCGAGAATAAGCGGTTCTTCGCGGAGAAGATGGGCGATATCGTGACCGACCGCCTATCTGAATCCTTCAAGGATCTCATGAGCTATGGCTTCACCGCCAGCATGGAAGAGCGTCTTGACGCCATCGCCAGTGGCAAGCTTAGCTGGAAGACTGTTCTCGACGAGTTCTACTCCCAGTTCAGCCAGAATCTGGAGCATGCAGAATCGGCAGAATCCGGTATGCGTGCAAACGAAGCGGTGCCTACGAGTATCGCCTGTCCGACCTGCGCTCGGCCCATGCAGATAAGAACTGCAAGCACAGGTGTTTTTCTCGGTTGCTCAGGCTATAGCCTCCCGCCAAAGGAGCGCTGCAAGACGACCCTGAATCTTACACCCGGCGATGAGGCCATCGCAGCCGATGATGATGAGGCCGAAGCGCAGGCGCAGCGGGAGAAGCGTCGTTGCCCGATCTGCTCTACGGCTATGGACAACTATCTGATCGACGAGCACCGTAAGCTGCACGTGTGCGGCAACAATCCCGATTGTCCGGGCTATGAGGTCGAGGAAGGTCACTACAAGATTAAGGGCTATGAAGGGCCCAGCCTCGAATGCGATAAATGCGGTGCAGAAATGCAGCTCAAGAATGGTCGCTTCGGCAAATACTTTGGTTGTACCGCAGAAGACTGCAAGAATACCCGCAAGCTGTTACGGAACGGTGACCCTGCGCCACCGAAAATGGATCCCGTCCAAATGCCGGAGCTCAAATGTAGTAAGGTGGACGATCACTACGTGCTTCGCGACGGCGCATCGGGCCTCTTTCTTGCTGCGAGTCAGTTTCCCAAGAATCGTGAGACGCGTGCGCCCCTGGTGAGTGAGCTGCTGCCGCACAAGAACGAAATAGACCCGAAGTACGCCTACCTGATGAAAGCGCCGACCAAGGATCCAGAAGGCCGCCCGGCAGTCATTCGTTTCAGTCGAAAGACCAAGGAGCAGTACGTGATGTCGGAGAAGGATGACGGCAAACCAAGTGGCTGGGCTGCGTACTATTCGGGTAGCAAGTGGACGGTCAAAAGCTGATGCCAGAGCAGGGGCCTTGTCAGGGTCGGGCCCATTAGCCCGGCGCTGACAGCCTCAGTTTTTCTGTGGGGCAAACCTGCTGAGCAGACTTGAGGTGTCCCAGCGGCCACCACCCTGCTGCTGGACCTCAGCATAAAACTGATCGACCAGTGCAGCGACCGGCAAGCGCGCGCCGTTGCGCCGCGCCTCCTCGAGGCAGATAGCCAGATCCTTCCGCATTAGATCTACTGCAAAACCGTGGTTGTACTCACCACGAATCATGCTGTCATGGCGGTTTTCCATCTGCCAGGATTGGGCTGCACCTTTGGAAATCACATCGATTACAGCATGGGGATCCAGGCCGGCTGCCGTGGCGAAGTGAATGGATTCGGCGAGACTTTCTATCAAGCCAGCAATGGCAATCTGATTAGCCATTTTGGTCAACTGGCCAGAGCCGGCCGGGCCGAGCAGGCGGACCATCCTGGCGTAATGCCGGATGACGGTTTCCGCCTTTTCGAAATGCTGTTCGCTGCCACCGCACATCACCGTGAGCGTGCCATTAATGGCGCCTTGCTGGCCACCGGAGACAGGGGCGTCGATAAACATGATGCCGCGTGCTTCAGCAGCTGAATTCAGCTGCCGGGCAATATCGGCAGAAGCGGTTGTATGATCGATGACGAGGGCGCCAGGCGACAGATGCGCCAGCAGACCTTCGTTCCCAAGATACAGATCCGCAAGATCGCTGTCATTACCGACACAGGACACGACCGTGTTCAACTGCCTGGCTTCCAAAAGGCTGACGAAACGGTGTCCCGGGTGCTCTTTCAGCCAGTTCTCCGCTTTCGCTCGGCTGCGATTGTACACCGCAAGCTGCAGGCCAGCTCGCGCCAGGTGGCCTGCCATAGGTGCGCCCATCACGCCTAGTCCTATGAAGCAGACCTGCCTGTCTTCGCTGTTCTGCAGGTCGGTGTCAGCCATTGGCGATCAGCCGGGATAGTCGCGCTTGGTAGCGCCGGTATAGAGCTGGCGTGGGCGGCCGATTCGATAGTCGGTGCTTACCATCTCATTCCAGTGGGAGTACCAGCCAACAGTTCGCGCCATCGCAAAGATAACAGTGAACATGGAGACAGGAATGCCGATCGCGCGCAGAATAATGCCGGAGTAGAAGTCGACGTTTGGATACAGCTTGCGCTCGACGAAGTAAGGATCTTCAAGCGCGATCTGCTCGAGACGTCGGGCAATCTTGAACAGTGGGTCATCTTCGAGGCCGAGCTCCTGAAGCACCTGGTCGCAGGATTCCTTCATAACCTTGGCGCGTGGGTCGAAGTTCTTGTAGACGCGGTGACCAAAGCCCATCAGACGGAACGAATCGTCCTTATCCTTGGCGCGCTCTATGAACTCGGGAATGCGCGACTCGTCTTCAATCTCCATCAGCATGCTCAGCACGGCTTCGTTGGCGCCGCCGTGGGCAGGTCCCCACAAGGCTGCAATACCTGAAGCAATACAGGCGAATACGTTGGCCCCTGATGAGCCGGCGAGGCGGACGGTAGACGTGGAGGCGTTCTGTTCATGGTCGGCGTGGAGGAGGAATATCTTGTCCATGGCCTTGGCAAGAACCGGATTGACCACGAACTCTTCGCATGGGGTTCCGAACATCATGTACAGAAAGTTTGCCGCGTAGTCCAGATCGTTCCGCGGGTACATGAAGGGCTGGCCGATCGAGTACTTGTAGCACATGGCGGCCAGCGTCGGCATCTTCGCAATCAGGCGGAATGCCGCGATTTCACGATGCTTCTCATCCGTGGAATCCATGGTGTCGTGATAGAAGGCTGAAAGCGCACCCACCACACCACACATGATCGCCATCGGATGCGCGTCACGACGGAAACCATTGAAGAAATGATTCAGCTGCTCGTGCACCATCGTATGGTTCTTGACCATGGACTTGAAGTGGCCGAGCTCTTCGCTGGAAGGCAGTTCGCCGTGGATAAGCAGGTAGCAGGTCTCAAGGTAATCTGAATGCTGCGCAAGCTGTTCTATGGGGTATCCACGATGCAGCAATACGCCGTTCGTGCCATCGATGAACGTGATCTTCGATTCGCAGGCAGCAGTGGACACAAATCCGGGGTCGTAGGTAAACAGCCCCTGCTGAACCAGGGAGCGGACGTCGACGACATCAGGGCCGGTCGTGCCCGAATACATTGGTAAATCAATCTCTTTGCCATCAACTTTGAGTGTGGCGTGCTTATCCGTCATGGACGACTCCCGTTACTGTACATGGCCGGTCAGTCCGTCTGCCCGACGCAGTAGATTAGATGCGGATGCATCCGGCTTCACTCGGTCGTACACCCGCTCTTTGAGAGGCTAAAAACGACCGAGGCTGTGGATAGGCGCTTATACTAATGACTTGATCATCAATTGATAAGCCCTTTCTTGCATTTGTATGACCTCGCTCGATTTTGGTGCGCGGGCTGCCTTCGAGCACCGCATCGATGCATATGCTTGCATATTCAATCCTTAAGCCGAATCGGGCCGTATCTCAATTGTAATGTGATGCATGCCCCCATATACTATGCGCCCGAAACCAACCCGCTGCGTTTCGGCAGTGTTTCGGAGTCACACGCTTCCTCGCTTCACACGGCCCCCTACAGGGCAAAGTATTCAAAGGTGCTACACACTGTGAATAGAAACAGACCGGTCAACCTCGATCTCACGAAGTTCCACTTCCCCCTTCCGGCCATCACCTCGATTCTTTTCAGAATCAGCGGTGTGATCATCTTCGTGATGCTGGGCGTTTTGCTGTACCTACTGGACTCGTCACTTGAAAGTAGCGAATCATTCGCCCGCGTCGAAGGCTGGATGGATGGCTTTTTCGTCAAGTTCGTGGTGTGGGGCATCCTTTCCGCACTGCTCTATCACCTGGTGTCTGGGATCAAGCACCTGATCCAGGATATGGGTTATATGGAGACCATGGAAGGCGCAACTATTGGAGCCAAGGTCAGCATTGCCATTTCCATCATTCTTATCGTTCTTGCTGGAGTCGTCGTATGGTAACTACTATCACCAACTTTGGTCGAAGCGGCCCGTACGACTGGATAGTCCAGCGCGTGACAGCGGTTATTCTCGGCGTCTATACCATCTTCCTCTTCGGATATGTCGTTGTTACTGGCGATATCAATTATCTCGAATGGAAAGCCTTGTTCGAAGCGACATGGATGCGCATTTTTTCACTGCTCGCCCTCATCGCCTTAGGCGCCCATGCCTGGATCGGCATGTGGACCGTTGCTACAGATTATCTTCATAACGGGTTCGTCAAATTTATTGCGCAGGCACTGGGAGGCATAGTTCTCTTCGTCTATGTGGTTTGGGGCGTACAAATTCTCTGGGGACTTTGAATATGGCAGCAGTAAGAACGCTTAAGTACGACGCAATCGTAGTGGGGGGCGGCGGTTCAGGTATGCGAGCCGCGCTTCAGTTGACTCAGTCAGGCCTGAACACAGCCTGTATAACGAAAGTCTTTCCAACACGATCCCATACCGTATCCGCCCAGGGCGGCATCACCTGTGCCATTGCGAGTGCCGATCCGAATGATGATTGGCGCTGGCACATGTACGATACCGTCAAGGGTTCCGACTATATCGGTGACCAGGATGCCATTGAATACATGTGCTCAGTAGGGCCGCAGGCTGTATTCGAGCTCGAGCACATGGGTTTGCCTTTCTCACGTACTGAGCAGGGGCGTATTTATCAGCGTCCGTTCGGCGGTCAGTCAAAGGATTTCGGCAAGGGCGGTCAGGCTGCTCGAACCTGTGCTGCTGCGGACCGAACTGGTCACGCACTGTTGCACACCTTGTACCAGGGCAATCTGAAAGGTGGTACATCGTTCCTGAACGAGTGGTATGCCATCGATCTCGTCAAGAATGCGGCCGGCAAGATTACCGGCGTGACTGCGATCTGTATCGAGACGGGTGAGACTGTATTCATTCGTGCCAAGGCAACGGTCCTGGCAACAGGTGGTGCCGGCCGTATCTATGCTTCGACCACTAACGCACTCATCAATAGTGGTGACGGTACTGCAATGGCCCTGCGTGCAGGCGTGCCGGGACAGGATATGGAGATGTGGCAGTTCCATCCAACCGGTATCCACGGTGCTGGTACGCTCGTCACAGAGGGCTGTCGCGGAGAAGGTGGCTACCTTATAAACAGCGAGGGCGAGCGCTTCATGGAGCGCTACGCGCCCAACGCCAAGGATCTTGCCGGTCGCGACGTCGTCGCCCGCTCAATGATTCTGGAAATTCTGGAAGGACGTGGTTGCGGTCCTGACAAAGATCACGTCATGCTCAAGCTCGATCATCTGGGTGCAGAAACGCTCAACCTGCGTCTGCCAGGTATTGTCGAGCTTGCGAAGACCTTTGCGCATGTCGACCCTGCCAAGGACCCGATCCCGGTAGTACCGACATGTCACTACATGATGGGTGGCGTGCCAACCAACATCGGTGGTCAGGCTCTGACTCAGGATGCAAACGGTAAGGACCAGTCTATTGATGGCCTCTTTGCAGTTGGCGAAGCCGCTTGCGTATCGGTTCACGGTGCGAATCGTCTGGGCGGAAACAGTCTGCTCGACCTCGTTGTCTTCGGCCGGGCTGCTGGCCTGCACATCGAAGAGCAGCTGCGCGGTGGCTACAGTGCGGATGATCCGTCACAGTCAGATATCGATGCGGCGTTCTCCCGTTACAATCGTTTAAACGCAAGCACTGGCGGTGAGTCAGTCGCCCAGGTGAAGAAGGATCTGCAAAACTGCATGCAGTTGTATTTCGGCGTATTCCGCGATGGCGACAAGATGCAGATTGGTCTGAAGAAGCTCGATGAGATCGGTGAGCGCGTCGCCAACCTGCATCTCCAGGATAAGTCGAATGCCTTCAATACAGCTCGTATCGAGGCACTTGAGCTGGAGAACCTTTACGAGGTGGCTCTGGCTACGGCGATCCCGGCAGAGGCGCGCAAGGAAAGCCGCGGCGCGCATGCGCGGAACGACTATACCGAACGTGATGACGAGAACTGGCTTAAGCATTCGCTGTACTTCGCCGAAGATCGGTCAGTGCGCAAGCGTGATGTCAATTTTAGCCCCAAGACAATGGAGGCGTTCCCGCCTTCGGTACGAAGCTACTAGGACGCGTAGCGCAGGCCCACGAGGTTTGCGAAGACAGTAAACGTTGTCTGGCGGCTGGTTCATGACCACGCCGCTGAGTGAAAATTTGGCGAGTATCGTTTCACGAGTTGTGAGGTGAATTATGTTAGTTAGTGTGTATCGCTATAACCCTGAAATAGATCGTGAACCGTACATGCAGGACATCGAGATCGAGTTGCCGGAAGGTAAGGATCTCATGGTTCTCGACGTGCTCAATCTCCTGAAGGAGAAGGATCCTTCACTGACGTATCGTCGGTCCTGCCGCGAAGGTGTTTGCGGCTCTGATGGCATGAATATGAACGGCAAGAACGGTCTGGCCTGTGTCACACCGATTTCTGACATCATCGAGAACAATCAGGTTCGCCTCAGGCCACTGCCTGGCCTCCCGGTTATCCGTGATCTCGTCATCGACATGTCAATTTTCTACAAGCAGTACGAGAAGGTGCAGCCTTATCTGCAGAACAACACGCCCGCTCCCACCATAGAACGTCTGCAGAGCCCGGAAGACAGGGCAAAGCTTGACGGCCTCTATGAGTGCATCCTGTGTGCCTGTTGCTCCACATCGTGCCCGTCGTTCTGGTGGAATCCTGAGAAGTTCATTGGTCCCGCTGGTCTGCTGCAAGCCTATCGCTTCCTCAATGACAGCCGTGACACTGCGACCGAAGACAGACTATCGAAGCTGGACGACCCCTTCAGCGTCTTCAGATGTCGTGGCATCATGAACTGTGTGAGCGTGTGTCCAAAGGGACTCAACCCAACGCGCGCAATTGGCCATATTCGAAATATGCTGATATCCAGGGCAACCTGAGGCCCCATCACACGGTCGTCGTTGCCGCTGCTGTTCTCCTACCCGAGATTGCGGCTACCGACAGTGTGTTCGCAAGCGCTTGCCCGCTTCGCTGTATAGACTATTCTGAGCACGTTGGTCGAGAGGTCTGACGTGCTGTTTAACCTCATCTACCCGACGAGGTTGTTCGAGTGAAAGACCCACATCAGAGGCATCACTCACTAAAATAATGGCGGATATATGCAAGAAAGCAGAATGGAAGAGCTTTGGCAAAGCGCCCACCTGGCAGGCGGTAATCTGGCTTATGTCGAAGATTTGTTTGAATCCTACCTGACGAACCCGAATAGCGTTCCCGAAAAGTGGCGTGACTTCTTTGATAAATTGCCGGCACAGAACCCCGACAAACAGACAGCTGATGTGTCTCACGCTGTCGTGCGGGATCAGTTTCGAGCGCTAGCCAAACGCAGGCCAAGCGTAGGTGGCACAGGGGGGGCTGACTATCAGACCACTACCGAGCATGAGCGAAAACAGGTTCGGGTTATCAACCTCATCACGGCCTACCGACTGCTCGGTCACCAGAAGGCCAGCCTCGATCCCCTGGCTTTACAACCGAGACCCCACGTAGTCGATCTCGATCTTGCCTATCACGGCCTCAACGAGGCTGATAAAGACACTGTTTTTCAGGCAGGCACCCTGCGGTTTGGCGTAGAAACGATGACCCTTGGTGAACTTATCAAGGGACTCGAGTTTACATATTGCGATACCGTCGGCACCGAGTACATGCATGTCAGCAACACAGAAGAGCGTCGCTGGATTCAGCAGCGGCTCGAAAGTGTTCGCTCGCATCCGGTTTTCGGTCAGGAGAAGCAGAAGCATCTGCTGGAGCGCCTGACCGCAGCTGAAGGTCTTGAGAAGTATCTCAGCTCACGATATCCAGGCACCAAGCGCTTCGGACTCGAGGGCGGCGAAGCCCTGATTCCTCTGGTTGATGAGATCATCCAGCGCGCAGGTTCCTACAATGTGAAGGAAATCGTGATCGGCATGGCCCACCGTGGCCGCCTGAACGTGCTGGTCAACACACTCGGCAAGAATCCAAAGTCGCTGTTCGATGAGTTTGAAGGTAAGCATTCCATCGCCACCGACGATGGCAGTGGCGATGTAAAATATCACCAGGGCTTTTCATCTAACGTCATGACGCCGGGTGGCGAAGTTCATCTGGCGCTGGCTTTCAACCCCTCCCATCTTGAAATCGTTTCACCCGTGGTGGTGGGCTCTGTTCGTGCCCGGCAGACGCGTCGAGACGACAGGAAGGGCGATTCGGTAATGCCGGTGATCATGCATGGTGATGCTGCCTTCGCAGGTCAAGGCGTTGTCATGGAAACCTTCCAGATGAGCCAGACGCGGGGTTATGGCGTTGGTGGAACGGTCCATATCGTCATTAACAACCAGGTTGGCTTCACCACTTCCAAACGGGAAGACGCCCGTAGTACCGAGTACTGTACCGACATTGCCAAGATGGTTCAGGCACCGATATTCCACGTCAACGGCGACGATCCCGAAGCAGTACTGTTCGTGACACAGGTTGCCGTCGACTATCGAAATACGTTCAAGAAAGACGTTGTTATCGATCTCGTCTGCTATCGTCGCCGAGGCCACAATGAGGCGGACGAGCCGGCTGCTACCCAGCCGATCATGTACCAGAAAATCCGTTCGCTAGACACGACCAGAACGCTCTATGCGCAGAAACTGCTTGAAGAGGGCGTCATCGGCGAAGATGAAGCCAAAGCAATGGAGAGCGATTATCGTGATCGTCTCGATGCCGGCAGCCATGTTGTCAGCAGTCTGGTGCTGGAGCCGAACAAGTCCTTGTTTGTTGACTGGACACCGTATCTGGGTCACAAGTGGACCGCGAAGGCGAAAACCAATATTGCCATGAAGACGCTGCAGCGGCTCGGCAGGAAGATCGACCAGCTGCCGGAAGGGTTTACAGCCCAGCGGCAGGTGTCGAAGATTCTTGAAGACAGGCAGAAAATGACCCAGGGGGCGTCCCCAATGAACTGGGGTTATGCCGAGATCATGGCCTATGCGACCCTGCTGCACGAAGGGCATGCTATCCGCCTGACTGGCCAGGATGTGGGTCGCGGTACCTTCTCGCATCGTCATGCGGTGCTGCACAACCAGCAGGATGGCTCGAGTTATATCCCACTCAAACACATCTCCGCAGATCAGCCGCTGTTCGAAATCTATGATAGTTATCTGTCCGAAGAGGCGGTGCTGGCGTTTGAATACGGCTATTCAACGACCAATCCAAACCCTCTGGTCATCTGGGAAGCTCAGTTCGGCGATTTTGCCAATGGCGCCCAGGTCGTTATCGATCAGTTCATTACTAGCGGCGAGCATAAATGGGGCCGTTTGTGCGGCCTGACTATGCTTCTGCCACACGGCTATGAAGGGCAGGGACCTGAGCACAGTTCAGCAAGACTTGAGCGCTTCTTGCAGTTGGCGGCGCAACACAACATTCAGGTCTGTGTACCCTCTACCCCTGCGCAAGTTTTTCACATGTTGCGTAGGCAGGTTAAGCGTCCATTGCGTAAGCCGCTGATTTGTATGAGTCCGAAGTCCTTGTTGCGTCATCGTGAGGCTATTTCGACGCTCGAAGAGCTGTCTGAAGGGCAGTTCCAGACCGTTATAGGCGAAACTGATAGTGCGATTGAGCCGCGTAAGGCTACCCGTCTCATCATGTGTAGCGGCAAGGTCTATTATGATCTACTTGAGAAGCGTCGGGCTGATGAGCGCAATGATGTTGTGCTGGTCAGGATCGAGCAGCTGTATCCGTTCCCGGAAGACGATTTGACGGAGGTGTTCATGCAGTACAAGAACCTCAAGTCGATTGTCTGGTGTCAGGAGGAGCCCATGAATCAGGGCGCCTGGTATAGCAGCCAGCATCACATGAGGTCTGTGATCGCTCAGACCCACGAAAAGATCTACCTGACATATGCAGGTCGGGAGGCATCTGCCTCGCCCGCTGCTGGTTATGCTCAGGTGCATGCCGAAGAACAGCAAAGACTGGTGAACACTGCTTTCGACGGCTGATTGCCTGCAGAAAGCGCTGTTTTGCAACCAAGTAGAGACGATTAAGGATTACGCATGGCCATCGAAATTAAAGCTCCGACCTTTCCAGAGTCCGTCGCCGACGGTGTAGTGGCGACCTGGCACAAGAAAGCTGGAGAGCAGGTCTCCAGAGATGAACTCATTGTCGATATCGAGACAGACAAGGTCGTGCTCGAGGTAGTCGCACCGGCAGACGGTGTGATCGAGAAAATCATCAGGGATGAAGGAGCCGTGGTCGAGAGTGCCGAGGTTCTGGCAATCTTCAAGGAAGGCGCAAGCGGCACCGCTGGCGGTGCCGATGCCGGTCAGGCAAAAACCGAGTCGAAGAATAATGATTCGGTGAAGGCTGAAAGTCAGGCTCGTCATCAGGCTGATGGTAGCGAAAAGATATCGCAGGATGGAGAGATCATCGCCAGCCCTGCTGCCAGGAAGATGCTCGAGGAGAATGGCCTCAACGCCTCCGATATCGAGGCCAGTGGTAAAGGCGGGCGGCTGACTAAGGAAGACGTGGTCGGTCATCTTGAGAAAAAGAAATCAGACACTGGTTCGCGTTCGGCTACTGCTGCGGCAAGTCAGCCAAAGGCAGCAGCCGATGATATGCCCGCAGGCGACCGGACCGAGAAGCGCGTACCGATGACCCGTCTTCGAGCCAGTATCGCTCGCAGACTGCTCGAAGCGCAGCACAACGCGGCCATGCTCACGACTTTCAATGAAGTGAATATGAAGCCGGTCATGGATCTGCGTTCACAGTACAAGGCGCAGTTCGAAAAGCGTCATAACGGCACGAAGCTTGGTTTCATGTCTTTCTTCGTGAAAGCTGCCACTGAAGCCTTGAAGCGCTTCCCTGCAGCGAATGCTTCCATAGATGGCAGCGATATCGTCTACCACGGTTATCAGGATATCGGCGTCGCCGTCTCGAGCGACCGCGGTCTGGTCGTGCCGGTACTGCGTAATGCCGAGCATATGGGGCTGGCTGATATTGAGCGGTCGATCGGTGAATTCGGCAAGAAGGCCAAAGACGGCAAGCTTGCAATCGAAGACATGACCGGGGGCACTTTCACCATTTCCAACGGTGGCGTGTTCGGTTCACTCATGTCGACGCCTATCCTGAATCCGCCGCAGACGGCGATTCTCGGTATGCACAAAATCCAGGAGCGACCAATGGCGGTCGATGGCAACGTGGTGATCCTGCCAATGATGTATCTGGCGCTCTCGTATGATCACCGCATGATTGATGGTAAAGAGGCTGTGCAGTTCCTCGTCACCATCAAAGAGCTGCTTGAGGATCCGGCGCGCATACTGCTGGACATCTGATCCGGAGCACGCCCTTCAATCGACGCCAACTCAACCTTAGAATTCGGGAAAATGACAGATGGCAGATAAATTTGACGTAATTGTAATTGGATCAGGACCAGGCGGCTATGTTGCCGCTATCAAGGCGGCTCAGCTCGGTCTCAAGACCGCCTGCGTGGAAAAGTGGTCGAATGACGCGGGGAAGGTCGTTCTCGGTGGTACGTGCCTCAACGTCGGCTGTATACCATCAAAAGCGCTTCTGGAGTCGTCACACAAGTTTGAAGATGCCCAGCATCGCTTCGACGTGCACGGAATCAACGTGGGAGAAGTCTCTGTTGATATCGGTAAGATGATGGAGCGTAAAAATACCATTGTGAAGAATCTGACCTCTGGTATAGGCGGCCTCTTCAAATCCAATGGTGTTACTGCCATCCACGGCTTCGGTAAGCTGCTGTCGAACAAGCAGGTAGAAGTGACCGATGCCAAGGGCAATAGCACCGTCTATGAGGCGGATAACGTTATCCTGGCTGCTGGTTCCAAGCCCATAGAGATTCCGCCAGCGCCGATTGGTGAGCATATCGTCGATTCGGAAGGCGCACTCAGTTTTGAAGAAGTGCCCAAGAAGCTGGGCGTAATCGGTGCCGGTGTAATCGGCCTCGAGCTCGGCAGCGTGTGGTCGCGTCTCGGATCGGAAGTGGTGGTGCTCGAAGCGCTGGATACCTTCCTCGCCGGTGTCGATCAGCAGCTCGCGAAAGATGCGCTGAAGCAGTTCACCAAGCAGGGTCTTGATATCCGACTGCGTGCTCGTGTCACGGCGACTGAAGTCAGCCGCGGCAAGGTCAAGGTCACGTACACAGATAGCAAGGGCGAGCAGGAGATCAAGGTCGACAAGCTCATCGTCGCTGTTGGTCGTGGGCCAGTCACTGAAAATCTGCTGTCGGCAGACTCAAACGTCAACCTCGACGAGCGTGGCTATATCTACGCTGACGACAACTGCATGACAAACGTGCCGGGTGTCTATGCCATCGGCGATTGCGTGCGCGGCCCCATGCTGGCACACAAGGCCTCGGAAGAGGGCATCATGGTTGCGGAGCGAATCGCTGGCCAGAAGGCTCAGGTGAACTACGACACCATCCCATGGGTCATCTACACTCACCCTGAAATTGCCTGGGTGGGAAAGACTGAAGAACAGCTTAAAGCGGCCGGTGAGCCTTACAAGGTGGGCACCTTCCCATTTGCTGCTAACGGTCGAGCAATGGCTGCAGATGCTACGATGGGTCTGGTGAAAATCATCGCTCATGAAAAGACAGACAGGATTGTCGGTGTTCACATCATCGGTCCACAAGCTTCGGAAATGATTGCTCAAGCCGTCATTGCCATGGAGTTTGGATCGAGTGCTGAAGATCTGGCGCTGACTGTATTTGCTCACCCGACCCTGTCGGAGGCGGTCCACGAGGCTGCCCTCGCTGTCGATGGGCACGCAATACATATTGCACAGAAGAAGAAGCGCCCTACCGCGTGACCACAACGTCCAGGCGGCCTGATCGTCGCCACGGAGAAGGAAGAGAATTATGAATCTACATGAGTATCAGGGTAAGCAGCTGTTCGCCCAGTACGGCCTGCCCGTATCCAAGGGTTTTGCCTGCGAATCGGCTCAGGAAGCCATGTCCGCTGCCGATGAGATTGGCGGATCGAAATGGGTTGTGAAAGCGCAGGTTCATGCCGGTGGCCGTGGCAAGGCTGGCGGCGTCAAGCTGGTCAAGTCCAAGGAAGAGATACGCGAGTTCGCTGAGAAGTGGCTCGGCAAGAATCTCGTCACCTACCAGACGGACGAAAAGGGTCAGCCGGTCAACAAGATCCTGGTCGAAGCCTGCACCGATATTGCCCAGGAATATTATCTTGGCGCGGTGGTCGATCGTGGTTCACGACGCGTTGTGTTCATGGCCTCTACCGAAGGCGGCGTGGAAATCGAAAAGGTTGCTGAAGAGACACCTGAAAAGATTCTGAAGGCCGTTATCGATCCCTTGGTTGGCGCGCAGCCTTATCAGGGCCGTGACCTGGCATTCCAGCTTGGTCTTGAAGGCGATCAGATCAAACAGTTCACCAAGATCTTCATGGGACTCTCCAAGTTGTTCCATGAGTGCGATCTGGCGCTGCTCGAAGTGAACCCGCTGGTGATTACTAACGAAGGCAACCTGCATTGTCTGGATGCCAAAGTCACTGTAGACAGCAATGCGATGTATCGTCAGGGCAAGATGCGCGACATGCACGATCCCAGTCAGGAAGATGCGCGCGAAGCGCACGCTGCCAAGTGGGAATTGAACTACGTGGCGCTCGACGGCAACATTGGCTGCATGGTCAATGGCGCTGGTCTGGCTATGGGTACGATGGATATCGTCAAGATCCACGGCGGCGCGCCAGCAAACTTCCTGGACGTGGGCGGCGGTGCCACCAAGGAGCGCGTGACTGAAGCGTTCAAGATCATTCTCTCTGACGACAAGGTCAAGGCCGTTCTGGTCAACATCTTCGGCGGCATCGTTCGCTGCGATCTTATCGCTGACGGTATTATTGGCGCGGTCGAAGAGGTCGGCGTGAAAATTCCGGTTGTCGTGCGGTTGGAAGGCAACAACGCCGAACTCGGTACCAAGCGACTGGCCGACAGCGGTCTCAACATCATTGCTGCAAAGAGCCTGACCGATGCCGCTGATTCAGTGGTCAAGGCTGCAGGAGGTCAAGCGTGAGCATACTAATCAATAAAGACACGAAGGTTATCTGCCAGGGCTTCACCGGCTCACAGGGCACGTTTCACTCAAAGCAGGCGATCGAGTACGGCACCAAGATGGTTGGCGGTGTCACGCCAGGCAAGGGTGGCCAGACCCATCTCGATCTGCCAGTGTTCAACACTGTACGTGAAGCGGTAGAGCAGACTGGTGCAGAAGCTTCAGTTATCTACGTGCCTGCGCCTTTCTGCAAGGACTCTATCCTTGAAGCAGCTAACGCGGGTATCAAGCTGATAATCTGTATCACCGAAGGCGTGCCCACACTCGACATGCTCGATGCAAAGGTCAAGTGCGATGAGCTCGGCGTCAGACTGATCGGTCCGAACTGCCCGGGTGTGATTACACCAGGCGAGTGCAAGATCGGCATCATGCCCGGTCACATCCATAAGCCAGGCAAGGTCGGTATCGTGTCACGAAGCGGCACCCTGACCTACGAAGCGGTCAAGCAGACTACAGATGCTGGCTACGGCCAGTCGACCTGTGTCGGTATTGGTGGCGATCCGATTCCGGGCAGCAACTTCATCGATATCCTCAAGCTCTTCGAACAGGATCCACAGACCGAGGCGATCGTGATGATCGGTGAAATCGGTGGCACCGCTGAAGAAGAAGCTGCCGAGTACATCAAGCACAATGTCACCAAGCCCGTGGTATCCTATATCGCAGGCGTTACTGCCCCTGCAGGTAAGCGAATGGGCCATGCCGGCGCCATCATCGCTGGCGGCAAGGGTACGGCGGCGGAGAAGTTTGCTGCGCTGGAAAGCGCAGGCGTGACTACGGTCAAGTCACTTGCCGATATCGGTAAGGGTCTGGCAAAAGCCACAGGCTGGAGCTGAAACGGCTCGGACTGCTGCTAGCAGTGGTCTGAACTGAACGAAGCACACAAAAAAACGGCGTGTAAGCACAGGATGTTTGCACGCCTTTTTTTATTGTTGCAGGATATCGTCTTTCCATGATCAGACAGGTTTACAAGTGAGTTCGGTAGATTCGCAAAATCGCATCCTTTCGGGCATGCGCTCCACAGGCAAGTTGCACCTCGGTCACTATCATGGGGTTCTCAAGAACTGGGTAAAACTGCAGCACGAGTATGAATGCTTTTTCTTCGCTGCAGACTGGCATGCATTGACGACTCATTATGAATCCCCCTGGGGTATTCAGGGTGCAGTTTGGGAGATGATTGTCGACTGGCTCGCTGCTGGCGTGGATCCAGGTTCGGCCACAATGTTCATCCAATCGAAAGTGCCAGAACATGCTGAATTGCATCTCCTGCTGTCGATGATCACGCCGCTTGGCTGGTTGGAACGTGTACCGACCTATAAGGATCAACAGGAAGCGCTGAAGGAAAAGGATCTGGCGACCTACGGATTCCTGGGCTATCCGCTGCTGCAAAGTGCGGACATTCTCATTTATCGTGCGGGGCAGGTGCCAGTCGGCGCCGACCAGGTCTCGCATATCGAACTGACCCGTGAGCTCGCGCGTCGCTTCAATCATATCTACGGTCGTGAGCCCGATTTCGAAGCTCAGGCCGAGGCCGCCATCAAGAAGATGGGCAAGAAAACGGCCAAGCTTTACGTCAACCTGCGTAAGAAATACACAGAGCAGGGCGAGGATCTTGCGCTGGAGACAGCGCGAGCGCTGGTCCGGGACCAGCAGAATATTTCACTGAGTGACCGTGATCGGCTGCTGGGCTATCTTGAAGGCGGCGGCAAGGTCATCTTGCCTGAGCCTCAGGCGCTTTTGACACCCGACTCGAAAATGCCCGGTCTGGATGGCCGCAAGATGTCGAAATCCTACGGTAACTTCATCAGCCTGCGAGAAGACCCTGAAGAAGTCGCGTTGAAGATCAAGACAATGCAGACCGATCCGCAGCGGGTCAGACGCACCGACCCTGGTGATCCTGAGAAGTGTCCGGTCTGGCAGTTACACCAGGTCTATTCGCCCGATTCAACCAAGGCCTGGGTCTGGGAAGGCTGTACAACAGCTGGCATAGGCTGCATTGAATGCAAGAAGCCAGTAGCCGAAGCGGTCATCGATGAGCAGCAGCCAATGCGTGAACGGGCCAAGCGTTTCGAGAAGGATCCGCGTCTGGTTCGGAGCATTATTGCCGACGGTAACGACAGAGCACGTGATGCCGCCAAACAGACTCTGGAAGAAGTGAGGCAGGTCATGGGCCTGAGCTACGACTGAGCGATACAGCGTCGGGCCAACAGGCCCTGCCACTGGGAATCGTGGATGGAGAGCCCTATCTCGACACGCCCCAGGATCTGTATATACCGCCTGATGCGCTTGAGATTTTCCTCGACCAGTTCGAAGGTCCCCTGGATCTGCTGCTGTACCTGATTCGAAAGCAGAACGTCGATATACTGAATATAAACCTGACGCATATCACCCGTCAGTACATGCAGTATATCGAGGCCATGCAGGGGCTGCGTTTCGAGCTCGCTGCCGATTATCTTGTCATGGCGGCTATGCTGGCGGAGATCAAGAGCCGTTCGCTGCTGCCACGTCGCCAGGAGGTTGAGGCCGAAGAGGACGACCCGCGGGCCCAGTTGCTACGCCGGCTGCAGATTTATGAGCAGTTCAAGAATGCGGCTGACAATATGGATCAGCTGCCGCGTCTCGACAGGGATTTTCTGGTGGCATCTGCAGAAACGCCGGTTTTCAACCTGCATCGGCCACTGCCCGAAGTGGAGCTTGATGATCTGCTCGCGGCACTGCGCACCGTCTTGCACCGTTCGAGCCTGTTCGAGCATCATCAGATCAAGCCTGAGAAACTGTCAACACGGTCGCGCATGGCCAGCATTCTCGACCTGATCCAGACCCGTCGCGAAGCCGGAGCTAACAGCTTTATCGCCTTTTCGGAACTATTTACTCCCGAAGAGGGGCGTGCGGGTGTAATTGTGAGTTTTGTAGCCGTTCTAGAACTTGTGAAAAGCCATATGATCAAGCTTACCCAGAATGAAGCCTTTGGGCAGGTCTATGTCAGCGCCATCAGCGAGTCCGCATCCGATGACGCTTGAATACATTGTCGAGGCCTTGCTCTTTGCGGCCGAAAAGCCGCTGTCGATTGCTCAGCTACTTGAGTTGGTCAATTCGCGCGATCTTAATGCTGACGCCCTCCAGGTGCAGTCCGCGCTGAATACCTTGAGCGAACGTTATGCGGGGCGGGGTGTCGAATTGCAGCAGCTCGCCAGTGGTTATCGCTTTCAAACCAGCGTCGCTGCAAGTCACTGGGTGGCGGCACTTTTCGACGAGCGGCCACCAAGATACTCCAGAGCGTTACTCGAGACGCTCGCGATCATTGCCTATAGGCAACCCGTAACGCGAGGTGAAATCGAAGATATTCGCGGGGTGGCGGTGAACTCCTCTATCGTGAAAACACTTCAGGAACGGGAGTGGATCAAGATTATCGGACACAAGGAAGTGCCTGGTCGTCCGGCCCTGCTTGGCACCACCAGACAGTTCCTCGATTACTTTAACCTGCAGAGCCTCGAGCAGTTGCCGACAATTGCCGATATAGGCGAAACCTCAGACGGCTTGGTTGATAGCCTGACGGATGCATTGAAACAAGACCCTGGAGTTGTCCATTGAGTTCTACCAGTTCGTCCAATACAACAGCTACTGAAAAGCTGCAGAAAGTGCTTGCAGCAACAGGTGTTGCCTCACGTCGCCAGGCAGAAGTCCTGATTTCCGAGGGGAGAATCAAGGTCAACCAGCAGGTGGCCGGCCTTGGCGATCGAGTTGGTCCAGATGATGTCATCCGTCTCGATGGCCACGTCGTCAACAGGGTGGCGAAAGCCGATGAAGCCAGTGTGCAGGTGCTCGTCCTGAATAAACCCGAAGGGCTCATCTGCTCGCGTAACGATCCTGAGGGTCGGCCTACGGTTTTCGATAAGTTACCGCGTCCTGCAAGCGGCCGCTGGATAGCGGTTGGTCGCCTCGATATCAACACTTCCGGTCTTTTATTGCTGACCACTGATGGTGAGCTGGCCAACCGTCTGATGCATCCCTCATACGAGATCGAGCGCGCTTATCTGGTCCGGGTGAACGGTCGGGTGAACGACGCCATGATCACTGCTTTGCGGACTGGGGTAGAGCTCGAGGATGGCCCGGCCAAATTTGACAGCATTCAGGTCAACCCCAGCGATTCGAGTAACCAATGGTTCATGGTTAGCCTCAAAGAGGGCAGGAATCGCGAGGTGAGACGTCTTTGGGAGTCGCAGGGGGTGATTGTGAGCCGTCTGAAGCGGGTCAGCTATGGCACCCTGTCACTACCTTCCAGGCTGCGTTCAGGCCAATGGGATTTTCTGGGGCAGAAGGAAGTAAGCGCACTGTATAAGGCGGTGTCACTGGAGCCAAAACCGGTGACCGTACTCGCCCCCAAAGTGCAGGAGCGGGTGGACCGTGCGCAGAGAAAATCTGCAATCAAGGCGCCAGAAAAACGTTCGAAGACGGCGAGAGAGCGAGCGCCGAGAAAGAGCTATCGCGCCGATGACGGGCGTCACCGATAGAGTCCGTCCTGCACATCAGCCCATTTCGACCATAACCTTGTTACGGCCAGAATGCTTCGCTTTGTATAGTGCCTGATCGGCGCGCGCCAGCAGATCTGAGCGAGTGTCTTCAGGTCGATACGACGAGACCCCGAAGCTGGCGGTGCAGGGAATGACTACGTTGTTGAATGAAAAGCGGTGCGACTCGATTTTCAGACGCAGTCGTTCAGCAATAATGGAGGCCCCCTCGGCATCGGTTTTAGGCAGGATGATACCGAATTCTTCGCCGCCGAAGCGGAAGGGGAAGTCAGACTCCCGGCAGACCTCCTGCATGATGACAGCGGTCTGTTTGAGCACTGCATCACCTGCCATATGGCCGAAGGTATCGTTCACCATCTTGAAGAAGTCCAGATCGAGCATGATGACCGACATAGGCTCCGAGTGTCTGAAACCCAAGGCGATCTCACGTTGAAGCTGGCCATCCATCGCCATCTTGTTGGCGATTCCGGTAAGGGGGTCGCGCATGGCCAGGTCGAGAGCCGCCTGATATCTGATGGCGTTGCGGAGCGGATAGATCAAGGTTGAGAGCATGCTTTCGAAATCACTCAGCTCTTCGGTATTCATTTTGCTGGAACGGAAAATCGTGAGCTCACCAAGATGCTGGCCTTCGAGTTTCAGACCGTAACTCGCCGAATGACGTGCTTTTTCGTTGCGAGCCAGCGTAGTGTTGCGACCTTGATAACTGTATTTCATCCGGCCGACGCCGAGCCAGTCGGCAGCTTCAGTAAAGAATATATTGAGTAATTCGCCGAGATCGAGAGAGGTCTGCAGTTTCCTGACCAGAGATTGGTTAAGACGATCGAGCTTGAGGGATCTAGGCTCGCGACTGCTTGCAAGTGTGATGATATTCTTCTCAACCATGATGGTTCTCGCGTTCTCTGGTGGCAAAACAACTTGATTCGTTGCCGATCTGCTGTACAAGAAGCGTATTTCGTGCCACTTTCAAAAAGGCTATTTAAAATAACGGCTTGACGTCTCTGTTACGAAAATCAATTGAGGAGTCAAGTAAATTCATCTGCGCTGCGTCAAAAATTTGCCGCACAGCCGGCAGTCGCTCTGTTACTGGCCAGCGGGCACTTTCAAGTGTTCGGCCTTGTGATATAGTGGCATGCAATTTTTCAATCGGAACCATCAATGAGATTTCAGGCCGCAGAAAGCCTGGCCGAGCAGATCGCCCAGTACATCGGACAACAAATCATCACCGGCGCGCTTGCGCCGAAACAGCGTGTGCAGGAACTAAAGGTCGCCGCCGAACTCAACGTCAGCCGCGGTTCCGTGCGTGAGGCGCTCCTGCTTCTTGAGCGGCGACACCTGGTGAATATTTTTGCCCGTCGTGGTGCTGTGGTGGCTGATCTCACCGTTAGCGATGCCGAGTCCCTGTACGACATGTACGCCTCGCTGCTCGCTACCATGGCAAAGCTGGCGGCGCGAAACTGGCAGGATGGCGAGCTGGCACCAATCGAAGCTCATCTTCGTCACCTCGAGCGTCTCTCCAGCCAACCTGAAATCAATGCTGAGCAATTGGTTGAAGAAGGCTTCGGACTCATGGATCTGTGCATCCCGATTGCCGACAATCCTTTTCTGACTGAAACACTGCAGAATTTTCGCTTCGCTGTGAGTCGGATGTATTTCCTGGCCACCCAGGGAAATCCGCAGGAGTTTCGACATTCTGTGAGCTTTTTTTCCGGGGTAATTGATGCTGTGCGTCAGCGTGATTCCGAGACCATAGATAAACTCGTCAATGCCTTCGCGCAGCATCAGAAGCAACTGCTCACTTCCTTTCTAGAAACCTCAGAGTCCACTGGCAGCCGCAGCGCCTTCAGTTCTCGTCCAGTTTCATCGGTCTGATCCGACAGCATGCGGCTCAAGTCCATCAAGCTGGCTGGTTTCAAGTCATTCGTCGATCCGACTACGGTACGCTTCCCAGGCAACATGAGCGCGATCGTCGGGCCCAATGGCTGTGGCAAGTCGAACATCATTGATGCCGTTCGTTGGGTCATGGGCGAAAGCTCGGCCAAGCATCTGCGTGGTGAGTCGATGGCTGACGTCATCTTCAATGGCTCCACTGCGCGCAAGCCTGTGTCGCAAGCGTCCATAGAGCTCATCTTCGACAACTGCCTGGGCCGCGTTACAGGGGCGTTCGCACAGTATGACGAGCTCGCTGTGCGGCGCATGGTGACCCGGGATGGCGTCTCGGCCTATTACATTAACGGTCAAAAGACCCGCAAACGGGACCTCACAGATCTTTTCCTGGGTACCGGCCTTGGGCCGCGCAGTTATGCCATTATCGAGCAGGGGATGATCAGTCGCCTGGTGGAATCCAAGCCGGAAGATCTTCGCGTGTTCGTCGAAGAAGCCGCTGGTATTTCGAAGTACAAGGAGCGGCGGAAGGATACCGAAAGCCGGATTCATCGCACCTGGGAGAATCTCGAACGTCTGCAGGATGTCAGGGATGAGCTTGGTAAACAGTTGCAGTCTCTGCAACGGCAGGCTCGAAACGCAGCCCGCTATCTCGAATACAAGGCAAGTGCCAAACAGGCTGAAGCCAGACTGGCAGCCATACGTTGGCAGCAGCACCAGGCCCGAGCGGAGCAGCTATCAGCTTCAGTAGAGGCCTATAACGATAAGATCAAGGATCGACTCCTCGGCCGCCAGGCTAGCGAAGCCGGTCTGAGTGCGAGGCGTGAGCGCCTTTCTGCCTTGCACCAGGCTATCGATGCAGGGCAGGCCGCCTTCTACGGGGCGAGTGGCGAAGTCGCAGAATGTGAGCAGGCACTCAATAGCCGCACCCGCGAACGCAGCACCTTGCAAAGAGAGCGCGAAACGCTGGAGTCGGAGCTGGCTGCACTTGGTGAGGAGACCGAACGCGAACACGCTCAGCTCGAACAGCTTCTCGAGGAACAGGAAGCCATAGTCGAAGCCATCGAAGTGCTTGCTGAAACAGTTCACGAAGCCAGTGCAGAGCGACAGACGCATTCCCAGTCACTCAGAAGCAGTCAATACAAACTGACGGAGCTGCAGACGAAGCGGCGCGAGTTACAGCGTGAGGCCGAATTGAAGCAGTCGCTGCAGCAGCAATCGGAACGCCTGCTCGCGCAACTGGACGATCAGCTCGAACAGGCGCGAATTGCATTGCAGCAGGACAATGACGACCAGGGTGATGAGCGGGCGCTGGTGCTGCGTGGCCAGCTGGCTGCAGCACAGGCTCGGATTGAGGAAGTCGAGCAGTCACTGGAAGACAACGAGGCGCAGATCGCCGCTCTGCGGACCCAGCTCGAAGTCGTGAGGCGCGAAGGACAGGCTCAGCAGCAGAAGCAGCAAGCCGCTGAAACCGAAATCCGCATGCTGGAACAGTTGGAGAAGGATGCGCTACGGCAGCAGTCCGGCTCCATCCGAGACTGGATCGAAAAAGCTGAGAAGGCTGGGCTCACGCTGACACCACTGCGCCAGCTAGTCAAAGCTGACCCTGCCTGGGAGCACTGTATAGAGGCGCTGCTGCAACAACGCCTCAGCGGCTACCAGATCGACGCGCATGACGCGCTTCAATCGATTGAGCCAGCCTTGTTCGCCAATCTGCCAGCTGGTCTTGTCCTGACGACGGCCAGAACGGCATCGCAAATTCTCGCAGATCGCCCAGCCTCAGCTTTCGAGCTCCAGGCACCCGCGGGCGTGCTCGACTGGCTGCAGGGCGCAAAGCCTGCGTCAGGTCTGAATTCAGCATTAGCGGATGCCGCCAGTCTGGGGGCGGGGGAGTACTTCTGTACCGTGGACGGGGTCACAATCGGTCGTGACTGGATCTGTGCCGATACAGTCGGCGCCGGCGCGGCCGCTGGCAGTGGCAAAGCGGCATCAGACAGCCTACATGGTGCACTGGGGCGACAGCGTCGTCTGGCCAGTCTGCTGCTCGAAGTTGAAGCTGGGCAGATGGGGAGAGACACCGCCGAGAACGCGTTCAAGTCGCTGCAGTCGGAGCTGGACCGGCTTGAAGGTTCGCAGCGTGAACTCAATCAGGTTCTGCGTGAAACTGCCCAGGAAGAAAGCCGCCTGAAAACATCACAGGGTGCGCTCGAGGAAAGCCGCAAGAAAGCCGAGGCCGCTCGAGAGCGGGCTCGTCAGCAGATTGAATCGATTCAGGAGAAGCAGGCTCGGGAAGAGGCGCATCGGCAAACCTGCAAGGTCGCCTGGAGTGACGCATTGCAGTCACTGGACGCAGTCATCCCCGAACTGGAGGCGCTGCAGGCAGAAGTGGCCACCTTGCAGCAGGCGCATGACGATGCTGCTGGCGACGTTCGCCAGCAGGAAATCCGTTTGCAGGAACTGAGACTCGCACAGGAGGGTCTCAAGGGTCGTATCGGTGGGCTACAGAGCAGTCTGGCCAAGAGTCAGCAGGCACAGGCCAGGGGGCAGGCACAGCTTGCCCAGATGACCCAGACCCTGGAAAAGGCCCTGCACAGCATCCCAGAACTCGAAGCTGCACTGCCTGGTCTGCTCGATGTACGCAACAAGCAGGAGCAGGAACTGGCCAAGTTACGGGCCACACTCAACGAACTTGAAAGCGAGATTCGTGAGGAGAATACCCGCTACGGCTCGCTGGACGAGGAACTTCAGGGTCTGCGCAGCGAGCAGGAAAAGCAGCGCCTGGAGCTGGTATCGCTTCAGCACGGCATGCAGACCCAGATCGACGTACTCGACAGGCTGGAGGAGAGTCTCGGCACTCAGCTTGAGCTGCTGGCGAACGATGAACTCGAAACCAGCGATCAGGCCGGCCTGGAGCAGTCGCTGATCGGTGAGCTGCGCCAGACCGAAGAGCGCATACAGAAGCTCGGCGCCATCAACCTGGCTGCTGTCGAGGAATATGAGACTCAGCAGCAGCGGGCGGAATACCTTCAGGGCCAGCAGGAAGATCTTGAAACCGCATTGACTACGCTGGAAGATGCCATCCGTAAGATTGATCGTGAAACCCGGCAGAAGTTCCGCGAAACCTACGACGCTATCAATGAAGGCCTGCAGCAGCTGTTCCCAAAGGTTTTTGGCGGAGGAGAGGCCTACCTAGAACTTACGGGTGATGACCTGCTGAATACCGGGATTGCTATCATGGCCAGACCACCCGGCAAGAAGAACAGCACCATCCATCTTCTGTCGGGCGGCGAGAAAGCATTGACTGCAATAGCACTCGTGTTTGCCATCTTCCGGCTCAATCCGGCACCGTTCTGCATGCTGGATGAGGTCGATGCCCCTCTGGATGATGCGAACGTGCTGAGGTACTCGAATATCGTCAAGGAAATGTCGGAACATGTTCAGTTCATCTATATATCCCATAACAAGATAGCAATGGAGCGTGCAGATCATCTGCTTGGCGTGACCATGCACGAGGCTGGTGTCTCGCGAATGGTGGCAGTAGATGTTGAAGCGGCTCTGGCGATGGTGGAAGAGGCTGGTTAAGATGCAGGTCTCTTACCATCTACATTTTCAATGCAAGACAAGTATAGAAGGCAGCTGAATGGACATAAGTCTCCGTGAATGGCTCATCATCATTGGTGTCCTCATCATCCTCGGTGTGATTATCGATGGTCTGAGGCGGATGCGCCTGGGCCGCAAGGATCAGCTCCAGATGAGTCGCCGTCTTGGCGGCGATCTCAGTGATGCCTCGCCGCTGGATGAAATTGAGAATCCCGAATTACCAACCCGGGGCTTCCGCGTGATCCGCCGTGGCGAAGACTCAGTGAAATATGCGGAAGCTGCTCGGGCTTTTGAAGAGGAGCAGGCGCGCGACCATCGTGAACGTGTGGAGCCCGGCTTTGATGAAGAGACGGCCTACGAGACCCATGATAATCGGGACGTCGACCCGCTTGGCTATAGCGAGCAGACGGCGCTCGATGAGCGGGTAGACGATGATGAGCAGTCCGGTCGCGCCTATGCCAGTGAAGACTTCGAGGAAGACGACTATGGCAGCGAGCACATCGAAGATGACGATGTCACTGCTGATGACCGCTACGATGAATCGGGAGCGGACGCGCATGAGCCGCTGATGAGCGAAGCGGATGATGACTATGCCGTGCCGGTCAGGCGTGATGCCGAGCAGCCTATGCATGCCGAGGACGATGATGAAGATCGCGTATCACGAGGCAGTAGCGTCGGTAGCCGGTCTGGCGGGAAAGCTGGCCTGGCAGCCGCAGCCGGAAAAGCTTCGGCGCCGAAAGAGGAAAATGGCTTCAGGGAGCGATTCCTGCAAAAGATGGAACCTGTTCGTCGAATGACGGAAAAAGTCCAGTCGATCAGTCGGGCAAAGCAGCAGCCCGCGAAGCCCGCATCAAAGCTCCAGCATCTGACCGTAGTCAATGTCGTGTCCAAGGACGAACTTGGTTTCGATGGCGCGACGCTCGATCGCATTCTCAAGGCAGTCGGCATGCAGCGCACTGCCCAGGACACCTTCGTACGTCATGAGGATGATTTCGACGAAGGCGAAGTGCAGTTCACACTGGTCAATGCCGTCGAGCCTGGTACCTTTCCGAAGGACATGATCAGCTTTCGGACGCCTTGTCTGGCGCTCATTCTTGTGCTGCCTGGTCCTGACAACACCATCCAGGCCTTTGATTATATGATTGAAATCGCACAGGTCATCGTGAAGAACTGTAACGGTGAGCTTCGCGATTCAGACCACAGTGCCATGACGAGCCAGACTATTGAGCATCATCGTCAGTCCATTCGTGAGTTCGAGCGGAAGTCCAGGTCGGTAAAGGTCTGATCGCGCAGTGACCAGCTCCGCAAAAGAGGCAGAGCAGCTCAGGGCAGAGCTGCTCGAGCACAATTACCGCTATTACATTCTCGACGACCCCAGGGTCACTGACAGTGAATACGACCGGTTGTTCCGTCAGCTCAAGATGCTGGAGGACGCTGACCCCTCACTGATCACCCCGGACTCGCCTACACAGCGGGTGGGTGCGAAGCCGAGCAGCAAGTTCGCCTCGGTCAAGCATCGCCTGCCTATGCTGTCGCTCGACAATGCCTTCAGCGAAGATGAGTTCCGCAGCTTTCATCAGCGACTGGTCGGCAGGCTCAGGTCAGAAAATGCCCGTCTGGATGATGCAGATGCAACGCCGGGCCAGGAGCTGGCCTACTGCTGCGAGCCGAAACTCGATGGCCTTGCTGTCAGCCTTGTATACGAAAAAGGCTTGTTGCAGACAGCTCTGACTCGGGGTGATGGCCACGAAGGTGAAGACATCACCGTGAACATCCGCACCATTCCGACAGTGCCGGTCAAGCTGAGAGGGCATGATTTTCCTGATGTTCTGGAAGTGAGGGGTGAAGTGCTCCTGCCAAAGGCCGCTTTCGCGGAAATCAATCGAAGCGCCGAGGCGGCCGGTGAAAAAGTCTTCGCCAATCCCCGCAATGCTGCTGCTGGCAGCCTGCGTCAGCTCGACCCGAAAATTACTGCGAGCCGTCCGCTGGAGATATTCATCTACAGTACAGGCTATCTGTCTAACGAGGCGGACTGGCCAGACTCGCACTACGAGCGCCTCACGCGTCTGCGTGAGCTGGGCTTCAGGATCAATGCTGAAATTGCTCTTGTCACCGGCGTCGATGACTGCCTGGCGTACTACGACGCCTTCGCCACGAAGCGGCCGGAACTGCCATATGAAATCGACGGTATCGTGTACAAGATCGATTCGAAGGCGATACAGCAGAAGCTTGGCTTCGTCTCGCGTTCGCCGCGCTGGGCAATAGCGCGCAAATTCCCTGCTGAAGAAGTTCAGACCCGTCTGCAGAGCATTGACTTTCAGGTAGGCCGTACCGGTTCGGTAACGCCTGTAGCACGGCTAAATCCGGTACTCGTGGGCGGTGTCACAGTCAGCAACGCGACCTTGCATAACATGGACGAGATTGCACGTCTGGATGCAAGACCTGGTGATGATGTGATTCTGCGCCGGGCAGGTGATGTGATTCCACAGATTGTATCGGTCATCCCGGCGCCAGCATCAGAGCGCGGCGAACCAGTTGCGGCGCCGACTCACTGTCCCGCATGCGGAGCCGATGTGGTGCGTGAGGAAGGCAATGCCGTGGCTCGATGTAGCGCACCTTTGAGCTGCCCGGAGCAACGCAAGTACAGTCTCACTCATTTCGCGTCTCGTCGTGCTATGGATATCGAAGGGCTTGGCGAAAAAGTTGTGGAGATGCTCCTCGATGCCAGGCTCGTCGATACAGCAGCAGACCTGTATACCCTTACCACCGAACAGCTCGAGACACTGGACCGTTTTGCTGCAAAGTCAGCTGCGAAGCTCGTCGATGCCATTGCCGCTTCGACCGGGGCACCGTTCAATCGCGTCATCTATGCGCTCGGTATCCGTGAAGTCGGCGAAACGACTGCCCGCCTGCTGGCCAAAGCTTTTCGGTCGATGTCCGCGCTGCGTGATGCCGATCAGACAGCGCTTGAAGCCATTCATGACATCGGTCCGATCGTGGCAGGCCATGTCGTCGAGTTTTTCGATCAGCCTGCGAATCTGGAAGTAATCGACCGTCTCGCTGCTGCTGGCGTCACTATGGCCGAGCCAGAAGATGCAGCAACCGGAGCCGGCGATGTTTCTCCAGGCGGCACTCAGGAGCCTGGACCCTTTGCGGGTCTGCGAGTGGTGCTCACAGGTTCGCTCGAGACCATGACCCGTGACGAAGCCGAAGATCGCATGCGTGCGCTTGGTGCAATTCCCTCCTCAGCGGTCTCAGCCAAGACAGATCTATTGATAGCGGGTGCGAAGGCTGGCAGCAAATTGAAGAAAGCTCAGACGCTTGGGATTAAAGTCATCGATGAAGAAGAACTCCGCGCGATGCTGGCGCCGTTTGTATGACGGCTTACCACTCATGAACGAAATACTGGCTCCAAATGTGATGATCCGCGTGTTTTGAGCCAGGCGGACTAGAGCCCCGCCTGGAAAACCCCTAGTATTTCCCGTCAACCCGAGTCATTCAAGAACATCTGGCCTATGCCCCTTACTCGTTGTACAGCACATTCCACTCAGCCGCCTCGATTTGCAGTCGGCCTTAGTCCACGCCGGTTGAGAGTCCTGATAGGCCTCGTATTCCTGGGCCTGCTGACTGGCTGTGAAAACAAGGCGTCTGTGCCGAAGATGCAGATCTTCGGCAATCCGCCCGGTAACGCGACCATCGGTGTGGTGTACGAGTACCAGTTCGGCATCAAGGGTGGAGACGGTCTGCTCGAGTATTCTCTGACCAATGCGCCGCCCTGGCTTTCAGTGGAGTATGTCGAAAACCGACTGCTACGCGGCATTCTGATCAAGGGGACGCCTGGTATTTCCGGCAAGGGAACTACCGACTACGAGGGCACCACTGGCGAATTCGAGGGTATCGAGCTTAACGTCACCGATGGCAAATCTGTAGGACGGCTTCGTTTCTCGATGTCAGTACGACCGAATCAGGTTCGCCTGCCAAGTCGTACCTTCGTCGAAGGCGAGACGATGACCCGCCCACGTCGCCTGATCGATACCAACAGCAGTGGGACGGAAGATCCCGGCGAAGTGTACGAAGATGAACCACTGTGTCTACTCGATGAAGCTGGTCAACCGCTCCTGAACGATGCCGAGCTGGCATTTCTGGAGACTGACCTGTTCCGCAAGCTGACGCAGCGTGAACTGAACCGTCGACCAACGCTCCAGTACCTCGATCTTACCCTGTTCCAGGCTTCGGTTATCGACGTCGAAGGGAATTACCAGCTCGCTGAAAGTGAGTTTCAGGATAACTTCAGGCCGGGTGTCGACAGTGTGAGTGAAATTGTCATCCCCGCAGGGCTGACAGACAAGTCCCAGTTCGAGAATGCCAGCACGCTTGCAGAACTCGAAGCCGCAACGGGTGGTCTAAAGACTGTGCGGATCGATGCTGGCCGCTTCATTTTTCCAGCTGGTAGAACCAAATGTCATCTCCTGCTGGTTGTTGCTGACGACACCGAGGCTGAGCGCGAAGAGACAATTTCGTATCGACTGAACGGGATTGTCGGGGGCTTGCTGGAGCAGGAAAACGGCTCGGGCTCGATCAGGGTCAAGGACAATGAGCCGTCGGTGAAGTTCACCGTAGACAAGGCAAGCGTTGCCCGGGACGGTGTGACGAACGTCATCGTAGAGCTCGATAAGGCGCCAGAAGTCGATGCGACAGTTCGTTTCCTTGTTGACGAAGTGGGTTCCACTGCTGAATTCGGCGCTGATGGCGATCTCACCGTCAGGCTGCGTCCCGAGGATATCGATAGCGGCACAGTCCTGAGCGATGATCTCGTGATCATCGATGGTGGCTTCGAATTGCGCTTCAATGTCAAAGACGATACCACCGATCCAATATTACGCACCGAGCGGCAGAAGCGCATTCAGCTTGTAGGCCAGCAGCCTGCTACAGGGCCAGCTGCACCCTTCCAGAGCGATCCGCTCGTGCAGTTTTCGGCCGAGCGGACGGGGACTATCAATCCTCCGCCTTCTGACACCACGTTTCAGGCCTTCATCAACGACTGGCTTACCCCCTACGTGGCGGCTATCGGCCCAGCTGGCAAAACCCAGGGCTTTGGCGCGACCGTTCTGGACGAAGCCATTCTCGCTGTGGCCAGGCCGGGTGGGGATGGACTCATGCAGTCTCAAATCACTCTCCTCGACCGGACTGGCACTGTGAGCGAGCAGATCCTGCTGCAAAGCCCTGGACTGAATGTTGAAATAAAGGACGTTGCATACCGCTCCACCGGCACGCTGGAGCGGGAAGATTTCGTGGAGGAAATATTTACCCTCCTTGAAGTTGACGGTCTCTTCACCGGTCCGCTGGATCGCCTTGGTCCGGATGAGCTTGGGTCGGGCGACCTTGTCGTGCAGAAGCTGAGACGACTTAATCGGGCTGGTGGCTTCCGTGTGGTCTGGCAAAAGCAGTTTGGCACCATATTCAATGAGTATGGCGGAGCACTTGCTGTTGACCGTGACGGCGGCGTCTACGTTGCAGGCGGCACGAAGGGTGATGCCCGCAGGGAAAATCAGGGTGGCTACGACGCCTACCTGACCAGGCTTTCAGCCAACGGCGAACAATTATTCGAGCAGCAGCGCGGCGGCGAAGCTGAAGAGGTTTATAACGCGGCGGTGAGTGTCGGTGGGTCCGATGTGGCCGTGGCGGGCACACTGGACAGTACCAGCATAACGAGTGACTCCACCAACCTCCTGGATATTTTGGTCGCATCCTTCAGTGACGAAGGGACGGTGACCCGTGCCGACCAGTTTGGTACGGCTTTCGATGAAGTTGGCCTCTCCATATCCGGCGTCGACCGTGGGTTCGTAGTGGTCGGCGAGACAAATGGCGCCATCGACCTCAGCCTTGTGAAGAATGATCGCCTCACCGATGCATTTGCGCTGTACTATCCAACGCTCGCTGCACCGGAGGCTGTCATGCAGCTGGTTTCGCCGGGTGCAGACGGTGCCGCGGACTCCGACGCGCTAGAAGAGCAGACCTACTTCGGTGGCTACACCGGGGGCAAACTTTTTGAAGGTCAGACTTTCTATGGCGATATCGATGCCTGGAGCGCCCGTTACGACATTCGTGATAACGAGGAGATCAATCGTCGACGCTT